>MDTG01429247.1_pt1 | contig 54042 bp, 50 predicted proteins | sample 811421 | NCBI WGS metagenome assembly MDTG01 (sample SAMN05326645, study PRJNA326480) | marine metagenome | isolation source: seawater | place: Pacific Ocean: South East | collected 2011
TCGCCTCACCTGAGAGCATTAATACGTCTTTTCCAGAGTTTGTTGAACTAGGTAAAAAGCTTGGATGTAATTTTGAAATTACTTAAAAATTTAATAACTATAGATGGTCCTAGTGGTGTTGGAAAAGGGACTCTTGCATTTCTTCTAGCTAAAAGGCTAGGATGGAATGTTCTTGATAGCGGTCTTCTTTATAGACTTGTTGGTTCTTTGAGCTTTAAAGATGGATTAGAGACAACACGAGAAATTGTCCATTTTCTAAATAATTCAAAAATTAAACTTATTACTAATCTTAACGAGAATATTTGTGAAATAGAACTGAACGATCAAGTCTTAGGAATAGAGCTAAGAAATGAAAATATAGCTTCAAAAGCATCCGAACTTGCTAAAGAACCAGAAATTAGAAGTGCGATTATCAAGATTCAAAGGGATGCTTATGATTCCAAAAAAGGTCTTATTGCGGATGGAAGAGATATGGGAACCATAATTTTTCCTGAAGCAGCTTTGAAAGTGTTTCTTCAAGCATCTCCTGAAGTTAGAGCAGAAAGAAGAGCTAATCAGTTGAAAGAAAAAGGTATGAGCGTTATCATGCACGACCTTTTAGAGCAAATTCAGCAAAGGGATAAAGAAGACATAAATAGAAAGATATCTCCTTTAAAGCCAGCTGATGATTCACTAGTAATTGATACGAGTTATTTAAGTATCGAAGAAGTAGAAGAAAAGGTAATGGAGAATTTAAAAAAATATGACTGAAACAGCATTTGAAAAACTTTTAGACGAAAGTCTTACAACTTTGAACTTTGAACAAGGAGCTCTGATCTCCGGAGTCATCGTTGATTTAACTTCTGATTGGGTTACCGTCCATGTTGGTTTGAAATCAGAATCTCTAATTCCCAGAACAGAATTTTTAGCTGATGAAGCAGATGGTGAGTTATCAATTGGTGATGAAGTAAAAGTTTCTCTTGAAGCCGTAGAAGACGGACATGGCTCAACAAGAGTTTCTAGAATAAGAGCTATGCATGATGAAAGTTGGAAAAATTTAGAAGAAGCTTTAGAAACCGGAGCATTGATCAAGGGTTATATTTCTGGAAAAGTTAGAGGTGGAATGACAGTTGATGTTGCAGGTGTAAGAGCCTTTCTTCCTGGCTCTTTGGTAGATTCAAGACCTTTAGAAAGTTTTGATCATTTAGAAAAGACTTTTCAAGATTTCAAGGTAATTAAACTGGACAAAGAGAAAAGCAATGTAGTTTTGTCTAGAAAAGCAGTACAAGAAGACCTTAATTCAGAAGAGAGAGAAAAGATTTTTGCTACGATTCAAGAAGGCTCATTGATTTCCGGAACAGTTAAAAACCTAACCGATTACGGTGCTTTTGTCGATCTTGGCGGAGTTGATGGTTTATTGCACATAACAGATATTACTTGGAAAAGAATAAATCATCCTTCGGAAATTCTAAATGTCGGAGATAAACTTGATTTCAAAGTTACTAACTTTGATAAAGAAAAGTCAAGAATTTCTCTAGGACTAAAACAACTTTCAAGCGATCCTTGGGAAAATATAAAAGATATTTTTCCAATTAATTCAATCCATAAAGCAAAGGTCTCTAGCATTGCTGAATACGGATTTTTTGCAGAATTAGATTCAAATACAGAAGGGTTAGTTCATATTTCTGAAATTGATTGGACAAATAAAAGCATTCATCCTTCCAAAGTAGTCTCTTTAGGCGACGAAGTTGAGGTAATGGTTCTTGAAATTGATATTGAAAAAAGAAGAGTTTCCTTGGGTATGAAACAATGCAAAGAAAACCCTTGGCTAACTTTTTCTGAAAAAAATAGTCTCGGAGATATTGTTAAAGGCGAAGTAAGGTCAATTACTGATTTTGGAATGTTCATAGGTCTTGATGGAAATATTGATGGACTTGTCCACCTATCTGATCTTTCTTGGAATTTATCTGAAGAAGAGGCAGTTAAGTCTTTTACAAAAGGTCAGGATATAGATGCTGTTATTCTTGGAATAGATCCTCATAAAGAAAGAATTTCTCTTGGAATTAAACAGTTATCCGAAGATGCTTTTGATACTTTTACTAAAAATAATCCTAAAGGATCAGAACTAACTGGCCCAGTAAGCTCTGTAGGAGATGACTTGATTTTCATTAGCCTGGCTGAAGATGTCATTGGAAAAATTAAGAGAAAAGAATTCAAAGATAACCTTCCTTCTGAAGGAGAAAGTATTACCTCTCTCGTAACCTCAATTGATAGAAAAAATAGACAAGTAAACTTATCTATATTTGCTTTAGAAAAATCACAAGAAAAAGAATTGATTAAAGAAAATATTTCCAAAAATAAACAAATTGAGTCAGATGCTAAAACTTCAATAGGCGATCTTATTCAAGAGGAATTAAGCGATTCTACAAAGGAATAAGTGAAAAAATCTGATTTCATTTCTTTGCTTTCTAAAAATCTAGAAGAATACAACGAAATAGATATTAACCTTTCAGCTGAATTAATTCAAAAAGTGATTATCCAATCATTAAAAGAAAGAAATAGAGTTGAAATTAGAGGCTTTGGATCTTTTTGTGTAAGAGATAGAAAATCCATAAGAGCAAGAAATCCTAAAACAGGCGAGTCCATAGAACTACCAAAAAGATCTATACCTTATTTTAGAGCTTCAAAATTATTGAAAGAAAGAGTTAATTAGATTGTGTTAAAATATTAAAATGAAATATTTTTATTTCATCCTATTAATTCTCTTTGTCTCATTCTTTTTCATATTCGCGAATCTTAATCCAAAAATAATTGTTTTGGACTTATTCTTTGTGAAAATTGAAGGCATATCTATCGGGTTTTCTATAATTTTTTCTGTTCTTATTGGAGCTGTTATTTCTTTAATTCTTCAGTTACCTAGGTTAATTGGAAGAAATTCAAAAGTTCTCTCTGATAAAAAAAATGAAAATCCTTAAACCAAAACAAATTATCGTAGCATTGGATTTCGATTCTTTTGAAGAAGCCACTTCAGTTGTAGAGCTTTTAGATCCTGCAATTTATAGATTAAAAATTGGAAAGCAACTATTTGCTAGCGAAGGACCTAAAATTTTAGAAAATTTCAATAATAAAGGTTTCGATATTTTTTTAGACTTAAAGCTACATGACATTCCCAATACTGTCTATAAAGCATTAAAAAACTTACTTAATCACAAAGTCTGGATGACAAATATTCATCTTCTTGGAGGAGAGGAAATGATTCTGGCTGCAAAAGAAGCAAGAGATCATTCAAAAAGTGAAGCACTTTTAATAGGAGTTACTATTCTGACAAGCTTGGATAAAAATAATGTTAAAAATATGGGTTTTAATCTACAAATCCCTGAATTAGTTAGAATTCTTTCAAAGACCGCTAAGAGAAAAAACATTGATGGCGTAGTATGTTCAGCAAAAGAAGTTCCTGAAATCAAAGGAAATTTAGGAGAAGATTTCATTACTGTAACGCCAGGCATAAGAGTTCAACAGGTTCAAAACGACCAATCTAGGGTAGCAACTTTAAATGAGGCTGTAAAAAATGGAAGTGACTATATTGTTTTAGGAAGAGAAATAACATCTTCAAAAAATATTTCTAAAATGATAAAAAAAGTCGATTCATATATAATTTAAGTGATGGATGAAAATTGGCACATAGTTAAGAAAGACGATAGGTATGTTGTATTAGACAATAGTACTTTATCGAAACTCGTACCTAGCATAACTAAGTTAAATCCAAATAAAAGTACCTCTGGCCATAAACACGAGGGCCAGGAAGAGGTTTATGTTTTTTATAAAGGTATTGGAATAATGCAAATAGATGATTCAAAATTTGAGGTGAAACAAGGAGATGTTATCCCAGTTCCAGATGGAGCATTTCATAGAGTTTTTAATGAGTCTAGTGAGATTTTAGAATTTGCTGCAATATTTAATGGTGAAAGGCATACTGAAGATAAGCCAAATTAACAAAACTTATACCTCTAATTATTCAGTAATAGCATTTTTCCTGATCCTATTATTTCCTTTTTCTGCAGTTTTAAAAGCAGAATCTTATGCCGTTGCTACAAGGCATTATCTTGCAACTGACATAGGAATGAAAGTTTTAGAAGAAGGTGGAAATGCCATCGATGCCGCTATAGCTGTGGCTTTTGCACTAGCAGTTGTGAATCCATCAGCTGGTAATCTTGGAGGCGGCGGATTTATGTTATTACACTTAGCTGAAAAAAATGAAACTATCTCTATTGACTACAGGGAAAGAGCTCCAATGAAGTCATTTGAAAAAATGTTTCAAGATAATTCTGGAAATGTCATCAAAGGTTTAAGTTTAAACTCTATTTTGGCTTCAGGAGTTCCAGGCACAGTGGCAGGAATGTTTTACGCTTCTGAAAAGTTTGGAACAAAAGATATAAAATCATTAATTTATCCTTCAATTAATTTAGCAAGAGATGGTTTCATACTCTCTGATTTTCAGGCAAATAATCTTAATAAGTATAAACAAAAGTTCTCAAAGAATAGAGAAGCAAAAAAAATTTTTACTAGGCCAAGTGGATTCTCTGAGGGAGACACTTTGGTTCAAACTGATCTTGCTAACACTTTAAAGAGAATTGCTCTTAACGGAAAAGATGAATTTTACTCAGGTGGTACAGCAAAAAAAATTGCAAACTTTTTTCAAATTAATGGTGGCAATTTAAGCTTGGAGGACTTGAATAAATACAAATTAAGGATACTTGAACCAGTCTGCGGAATTTACAGGCTTTATGAAATTTGTTCTATGGCGCCTCCAAGCTCTGGAGGGATTGCTTTAGTTCAAATTTTAAATATTTTAGAAAATTATGACTTGAGTAAACTAGGTCATAATTCAGAAGAATATTTAAATTTTCTTGTATTTGCCTTGGATTATGCTTACAAAGATAGAGCTAAATACCTTGGAGATCCCGATTTTTTTGAGGTACCTCAAGGATTACTTACTTCAAAAAAATATGCAAATGATATATACAAGCTGATAAGAGGAAAGAAACTGCCTTCAAAAGTGGATATAAATATAATTGAAGGAGAAGAAACAACACATTTTTCCATTGTAGATAAATGGGGTAACGCAGTTAGTAATACTTTTACATTAAATACTGCTTATGGATCAGGCATAATCCCGTCAGAGACTGGTATTCTAATGAATAATGAAATGGACGATTTTTCATCAAAACCAGGCTATCCAAACACTTATGGCTTAATAGGATCTGAAGCGAACAAAATCGAACCAAAAAAAACACCACTTTCATCTATGTCTCCGACAATAGTCTTTCGAGATAAAAAACCTTACTTAATTACTGGCTCTCCTGGTGGGTCAACAATTATTACCAGCGTATTGCAGGAGATATTAAATATAATAGAATTTAATATGACCTTGGAAGAATCTTCTAAAAAAAGCAGGATTCATTTTCAACACTTACCAGATATATTATTTCACGAAAAACTTGATAATAGCCTTATAAAATCTCTTAAAAAAGATAGAAAGCTTATAAGTAGAAAATTAGGCGAAATACATTCTATTTTGTTAAAAGACGATGGTATTGAAGCATTTTCTGATAAAAGAAGACCAGATGGAAAAGCAAGCTCAGTTTACAAATAAAAAGTTATTGTTTGATAAAAATACAGACCTTCCGGAATTTCCCGGTGTTTATAAATTTTTTAATGTAAAAAACGAAATAATTTACATAGGAAAAGCTAAAAATATTAGGAACAGAGTCAAAAGTTACTTAAACATTAGAAAGGGCGAAAGCAAAAGAATAGCTAAACTAAAATCATCTATTAAATACATTGAGACTATTATTACTAAAACAGAATCTGATGCTTTAATTTTAGAGCAAGGTTTAATTTCAAAAAAACGACCTCCATACAACGTTCAATTTAGAGATGACAAATCTTATCCGGCAATACACTTGTCTACCTCAAAAGATTTTCCTGCTATTTATGTTTCAAGACAAAAGGACACCAAAAATACTGTATTTGGTCCTTTTGCGAATGTTGGGGCAATGCGACTCAATGTTGGTTTAATAAGGTCTTTATTCAAGATAAGGAATTGTAAGGATATAAATTTTAACAATAGATCACGTCCATGCATTGAATACCAGATGAAGAGGTGTTCTGCACCATGTGTGGGAAATATTTCTAAGGAAGAATATGCATTTGATGTAAAAAACACAATAAATTTTCTTTCAGGAGATACAAAAAACATAATTTTGGATCTTCAAAAAAAGATGGACTATTACTCTAAAAAGAAAGATTATGAAAGAGCTGCGGTATACAGAGATAAAGTTCAATCCATTAGAGACACCCAAAAAAAACAAAATGTTTTAACAGGGTTTGATGATTTAGATGTATTTGTAATAAAAAGAAATAAATTCAATAGTTGTTTAAGCCTCCTAAGAATTGAAGATGGTTGGATAACAAGTTCTCAAAACTTTTACCCGGATACGAAAGACAACATTTCTGAGCAAGAACTCATATCAGTTTTCTTGGAAAGTTATGTAATTGAAAACAAAGATAGGAAAAAAATTAATGTTCTCTACAATGGCGAAATTTCAAAAGAGACGAAAGATTTTTTTAATAGCCTAAAATCTCCAAAAATAATCAATCATAAGCCAAATAAGAAGAATAAAAACTTAATTGATATTTGCAGTTCACAGGCTGAAGATGCTTTATCTAGAAATAATAATTACTCTTGGGTCCGAGGTTATTTAGATCAGCTTGCACATTTCTTAAAAGTAGAATCCATTAATAAAATAGAAGGTTTCGATATAAGCCATACCTCAGGCAAAAATGTTTCAGCTTCCTGCGTATCTATAAATAAAGATGGACCAGATAAAAAAAATTATAGAATTATGAATATTAAAATAGATTCAAATAATGATTACTATGCTTTAAGTGAGGCTATCCAAAGAAGGTGCAGAAACTTACAAAAAAATAATTTAGATCTTCCTGAAGTAATTTTATTAGATGGAGGCAAGGGTCAATTAAACACGGTTAAGAAAAGTCTTGATGAAAAATTATTAGATAAGATAAAAATAATATCTGTTTCTAAAGGTCCAAATAGAAATGAAAAATATGATTTCTTACATCTTGGTGAAAACAGCTATGAATTGAGAAATAGAGATGAAATATCTAAACTCATTCAATTAGTTAGAAATGAATCTCACCGCTTTGCAATAAACCATCATCGAAAAAGAAGATCTAAGGAGATGTTTTCTTCAAGTTTGGATGAAATAGCCGGACTAGGACCCAATTTAAAGTTAAATCTTATTAGGTATTTTGGCGGTATAGATAAAGTTTATGATGCCTCACTAGATGATTTAAAATCCGTCCCGGGGGTAGGAGAAAGCAAAGCTAGAAAAATCTACTCTTATCTTAAAAAATATTAAAAATGAATATTCCAAATCTTTTATCTATCTCAAGGATATTATTTTTAGCTCCAATTATCATTTTTTTTGAATATAACTTTTATCTTATTTCTTTATTGACATTTCTAGTCGCCTCTCTAACAGATTACCTGGATGGATATTTAGCTAGAAAGAACAAATTAACCTCAGATTTGGGATCCTTATTAGACCCATTAGCAGATAAAATTTTCGTTTCTATTTTATTGATTTGGATGACCTTCAATTTTCAAGAATTGATAATCTTAATTTCTTCAATTCTCATAGTTTCGAGAGAAATTTCTATTAGTTATTTAAGATTATTTTTTATTTCCAAATCAAAAAACCTTAAAGAGGTTAAATCCGATTTGATTGGAAAAAGTAAAACTGCTTTTCAAATGACTGGGTTAGGTTTACTTATAATTTCGCCCTTAACATCCGATATATTTCTGAATATTAGCTTAATTTTAGTTTTTTTAAGCGCAGTATTGTCTTGGTATTCTTTTATAATTTATTTAAATAAATGGATTGTTTGAATGAAGTATATACAATATCGATGCGGCTGAGTGGCAGAGTGGTCATGCAGCGGATTGCAAATCCGTCTACGCCGGTTCGATTCCGACCTCAGCCTCACATCAGGAGAAGTTTCTAATATGATTTATAACATTGGAATTATTGGAAAAGGATTTGTTGGAAGCGCAGTTTCTCATGGTTTTTCAACCTCTGTTGGATACAATGCAAAAATAAGGATTTATGACAAAGATGAATCCAAATCATTAAATTCTCTAGAAGAAGTTGTATTAAAATCAGATTTTGTATTTATTTCTGTTCCCACTCCTTCAAGCAAAGATGGATCAATAAGTCTTAAAATTTTAGATGAATGTCTAAGAGATATTAATAAAGTTTTTAAATCAAATAAAATTAATTCTAATGTGGTTTTTCTTATAAGGTCTACTGTTGTACCGGGAACTACACAAAATTTTCAAAAAAAATTCAAAAAACTAAAACTCGTTTATAATCCAGAATTTCTTACCGAGAGAAGTGCTAATTTTGACTTTATTAGTCAACCTAGATTTATATTAGGGGGTTCTTCTAAAAATACATCTGCAGTAGAAAAATTATTTAGACATAGGTTTGGTTTTTCAACACCGATAATTAAAACAGACTTTCAAACAGCTGAATTAATTAAGTATGTTTGTAATACTTATTTTGCTACAAAAATATCTTTTTTAAATGAAATGAAATTAATTTCAGATAATGTAGGGGCAAATTGGGAAGATATAATTGAAGCTTTAGTTAGAGATGGGAGAATCGGCAATTCTCATATGAATGTACCAGGACCTGATGGCAAAAAAGGATTTGGAGGTAGCTGCTTTCCAAAAGATGTGATGGCCATAATTAAATTTGCTGAAAAAAAGAAAATTGATCCTCATACTTTAAAAGGCGTATGGAATACAAATCTAAGTGTTCGACCTGAAAAAGACTGGGAGAATCTTATAGGAAGGGCTATAGTGGAGGACGATAATTAGCCCAGGTGGTGGAATTGGTAGACACAAGGGACTTAAAATCCCTCGAAGGCGACTTCGTGCCGGTTCAAGTCCGGCCCTGGGTACCAAATTAATTCTTACAATGGCGTTATAAATTGAAAGAAAGTTTGAATGAAAATGATTTCGTTGATCTAACGGAAATAATAAAAATTTTTTGGGTAAACAAAATCTTTATCCTAAGTTTCTCATTTTTTTTTGGAGTCTTTTCAATCTTTTATTCTTTATCTCTTCCTAATATTTATACTTCATCAGCCGTTTTGCAAATTTCTTCAGAAGAAAATCAAACTCAGTTGTCTTCTTTTGGTAATCAATTGTCTAGTCTAGCTTCTTTTGCAGGCATTGCTCAAATAGGCGGGTCAGATAAGACCGAATTTGCTTTAGCTAAGCTTAAATCCAGAGAGTTTGTAAAACATTTAATTTCGGTAAGAGATATTTCTCCTGAGATAATTGCCGCAGATTTTTTTTCAAATGAAACAGATACCCTTTCTTTTGATGATCAATATGATCTTTCTTCTAAAAAATGGGTTAGGAAGCCATCTCAAAATAAAAAAGTAATCCCTAGTATTTTAGAAATTCACTCTGAATTAAACAAATCATTTAATGCCTCTTTAGACAAGGATTCAGGATTCATTAAATTAGAGTTTTCCCATATATCTCCTATTTTTGCAAAAGATTTCTTAGATTTAGCCATTAAAGAGATTAATAATATCGCAAAACAAAAAGACAAACTTGAATCAGCTAAAGCTTTAGATTATCTCCAAATAGAATTAAGAAGCACACAGAAAAAAGACATTATTGATTCAATAAATGCAGTAATACGTAATCAGTTGAATAAAAAAATGCTTTCAAACATTAAAGACGATTATCTTCTAAGTACAATAGATGCCCCTTTTGTTCCTGAGAAAAAATCTTCTCCTTCAAGAGCTTTAATTTGTATTTTCTACACCTTAATTGGAACCTTACTTGGAATAATTATTGTTTATTTAAGAAAGATTTTCTTTTCTACCTAAATTAGCTCTTCGCTTTTTATTGGAATGAAAAAAGAAAAAATATTGGTAACGGGAGCTGCTGGCTTTATTGGCATGCATGTTTGTAAAGCCTTATTAAATGTAAAATATGAGGTAGTAGGTTTAGATAATCTAAATGATTATTATGATATAGACTTAAAAAAATCAAGACTGAAAGAATTAAAAAAAAGTAATTTTTTTGATTTTTACAAAATTGATCTCAAAGACTCTAAAAAACTTGAGAAACTTTTTAAAACAAATAATTTTAATAAAATCATTCATTTAGCTGCTCAAGCTGGAGTTAGATATTCCCTAATAAATCCATATTCCTATGTAGAGTCAAACATAAATGGTTTTTTAAATTTATTAGAGATAGTTAAAAATTCTGAAATTGAACATTTAGTTTATGCCAGTAGTTCAAGTGTTTATGGTTCAAATTCTCTGAAACCCTTCAGTGAAGACCACAACGCAGATCATTCTTTAAGCCTTTATGCTGCTACTAAAAAAGCTAATGAGCTAATGGCACACTCATATAGCCATCTTTTTAATATTCCTATGACAGGATTAAGATTTTTCACGGTTTACGGTCCTTGGGGTAGGCCTGATATGGCGTTATTTATTTTTTGTAATGCAATTTCAAATAATTCACCCATAAATATTTATAATCATGGAAATATGCAAAGAGGATTTACCTACATAGATGACGTCGTTCAAGGAGTAATAAAAGTTCTAGAGAAACCTGCAACGCCAGATATTAATTTTAAAGGTGATAATTCTTCTCTTGCTACAAGTCACGCTCCTTATAGAATATTCAATATTGGAAATTCAAAATCTGAAAATTTGATGGACTATGTTTTTTGTCTAGAAAAAGCTTTAGATAAAAAAGCAAAAAAAAACTTCATGGATATTCAACCCGGTGATGTCATTTCAACACATGCAGATACTACAAAATTAGAGGAATGGGTTGGATTTAAGCCTTCAACAGATATCGATACCGGCATCAAAGAATTTGTAAAATGGTACAAGTCATATTATGAAAAAAATTAACATTCCTTTTAATAAACCTTTTTTTGAAAAAAAATCTATTCAAGATGTTGAGTCTTCATTACTTAGTGGAAATACATCAGGAAAGGGGCCATACACAAAAAATTGCGAAGAATTTCTTTTAAGAGAAAACAATAATGTCTCGGGAGTTTATCTCTCAACATCTTGTACTCACGCTTTAGAAGCAGCAGCAATAATGCTGGATTTATCCGGAGATGATGAAGTAATTGTTCCATCCTATACCTATACAACTTCAGCATTAGCTTTTTTTATGAAAGGAGCAAAAATAAGATTTTGTGACATTAGGGAAGACACTCTTAATATTGATGATAGATTATTAGAGTCTCAAATAAACAAAAATACTAAAGCAATTGTTGTGGTTCATTATGCAGGGGTAAGCTGTGAAATGGACGAAATAATGAAAATTGCTCATAAATATAACTTAAGCGTAATTGAAGATAATGCACACGGCTTATTTGGGAAATATAAAAATAAAAATCTTGGATCTTTCGGTAATTTTTCGACTTTGAGTTTTCATGAAACAAAAAATTTCTCTTGCGGAGAAGGAGGGGCATTATTCGTTAGAGATAAAAAAGATTTAAAAAATGCTGACATTATTTTTGAGAAAGGTACCAACAGATCCCAGTTCGTAAATGGTTTCGTTGATAAATACTCTTGGGTAGGAAAAGGGTCCAGTTATGTTTTATCTGATATTCTAGCAGCTTTACTTTTAAACCAATTTAAAAATTCAAAGTTAATTCAAAGTAAAAGAAAAAAATTATGGGATAATTATTTTGAATCTCTATTAAGTTGGTCGTCTGAAAATAATGTTGGACTTCCCTTTATTCCTGAATATTGTGAACAAACCTACCATATGTTTTATCTTATTTTTTCTAAAAAATACATAAGAGATTCATTCATAAATCATTTGAAATCTGCCGGAGTATCTGCTGTCTTTCATTACATCCCTTTGGATTCATCAAAAATGGGAAAAAAAATTCAGCTAAAAGATCAGCAAAAATGTCCTGTATCAAAAAGCATAAGTGAGCGGATAGTTCGTTTACCTTTATACTATGATCTGAGTTATTCTGATCAGTCAAAAATCATAAATTTCATTAAAAATTTTAAATCAACCAATATATGAATAATTATAATTTGTCCAAGCAAGTAATTTTAGTTACAGGAGCTTCTGGATATTTAGGACAAGAAATTGTTTCCCAATTAATAACACTTGGTGCAAAAGTGATTTGTGCAGATACCTCTCTAAAAATACTTAGAGAAGTTTCAAAAAAAAATAATTGGGGGAAAAGCGCTTATCTAATCAGCTTTGATATTTCAAAAGAGGTTAAAGTTAAAAAAAGTTTTTCTATTGCAATAAAAAAGTTCGGCCAAATTAATTCAATTGTAAATAACGCAGGATTAAGTGTCTTTGAGCCTTGGACAAAAAGAAAAGACAAGGATTTTAATGATGTTATGGCAGTTAATCTAAAAGGAACTTTTTATTGTATGAGAGAATTTTTTAATCATTTAAAGAAAAAAAAACATCAAGGAATTGTCGTCAATATTGCTTCTCATTATGGAGTAATTAGTCCAGATCCTAGAATCTACATTGATAATAAATTGAGAAATTCTGAGGTTTATGGAGCTACAAAAGCAGGCGTAATACAAATGACAAAATATTTTGCTGTAAATGCACCGGAAGAAGGATTGAAAGTTAGGGTAAATGCTATTGCCCCAGGCGGAATTTATAACAAAACTAATCCTCAAGATAAGCAGTTTGTTAAAAATTACTCTACAAAGTGTCCTATGAAAAGAATGGCAGATGTAAAAGAAATTGTTGGTCCGATTTTATTTCTTCTTTCAAAGGACTCATCTTATATAAACGGTCATACAATTATAGTTGATGGCGGAATGAGTTCTTGGTGAAAATAAATTATAATTTTTAAATGGGACAAAAAAAAATAAGTTTTAACAAAACTTCCATTGGAAGCGGTGAGCCAACTTTTATAATTGCTGAGGTAGGCATAAATCACGACGGAGAAATGGATAAAGCTTTCAAACTTATTGATGAGGCTAAAAATTCTGGCGCAGATGCTGTGAAACTTCAAACATACTTAACTGAAAAAAGAGTACCCAAAAATCATAAAGTTTTCGACATTTTAAAAAAATGCGAGCTTTCGTTCGATGATCAAAAAATTCTTTTCGATTATGGAAGAGATATTGATATTACTATCTTCAGCACTCCCTTCGACGATGAGTCTGTTGATTTTTTGAATGATATAAATTGTCCAATATACAAAATTGCAAGCTTTGATAGCGTAAATACAAAACTTTTAAAAAAGGTTGGTCAGTTAAAAAGACCTGTAATTATGTCAACTGGAATGACTTCTTTGGAAGAATTAGGAAAAGCTTGGACTTCTCTTGGAGGGAAAAATGATGGTGAAGGGTGCGAATTAGCTATTATGCATTGTGTTTCTTCATACCCATTAAAAATTGAAAATTCAAATTTAGCAGTAATTGATCTTCTTCATGAAGTCCATAATGGCCCTGTGGGTTATTCAGATCATACTATTGGTACAGAAGCTGCCATTTTAAGCGTAGCTGCTGGAGCAAGTTTAATAGAAAAACATTTCACATTAGATACCTCTTCTGAGGGGCCAGATCATTCCATGTCGGCTGATCCAAAAATAATGTCATCTTTGGTTAAAGAAATAAGAAAAATAGAAGGCATTCTAGGTTTGAGAGAAATGACTATAAGAGAGACCGAAAAAGAAGCCATTTCTTATAGAAGACCGAGTTAGATGTCTTTTAAAGTTTGTTTTAGATGTGATGCGGGGATCCATCCTGAAATTGGTACTGGCCACATAACTCGCTCTCTTTTTCTAGCCAAAAACTTTATTTCAAACAATATGTTAAAAAAAAAAAGATATCTTATTTCTCACAAGAAATGATAAAGGATTTAAACTTGGCAAAAAGTATTTAGAAAAAGAAAATTTTAAATTTGAATATTATTCAAATAATGAACTTTCTCCAAATTCTTCCTCTGAAAGTAAAATCATCAATAACTTTGGCGGAAATTTAATAATTTTAGATAGGCTTAAAACAAAAAAAAGTTTTATAAAATCCATTAAACAAAATGGAAAAAAAGTTGTCACTTTTGATGATTTAGGAGACGGAAGAGAGATTAGCGACTTAGCAGTATCTGCAATTTTTTCAGATATCGAGCAATCTAAGAATTTAAAAAAGGGTTTGAATTATTTGATTCTCTCCAAACAAAAATATAAGCCAATTAAAGTAAAAAAAGATATTTCAAATATTGTTGCAACTTTTGGCGGCTATGATGCAAGAGATCTTTGTAAGCATTTCTTAGAAAATTTAAAATATGTAAATAAAGATATTGAAGTGAACATTGTCTTGGGAAATATTTCAAAAAGAGATTTTGATAGGCACCTAAGATTTGTAGATAAAAATCTTGTCGGGCTAAAAATAAATTTTTATGTAATGCCAAAAAACTTTCATGAAATAATTTCTAAAGCAGATATAGCAATCTCTTCTGGAGGGCTATCAATATTTGAATTTGTTGCCTACGGGATTCCTACAATAGGACTTCCACAATACAAACATCAATTGAAAACCATTCAAAGTCTTAGTAATAAAGGAATTTGCATTTTAGGATCTCATGACATGAGAAAGTCCAATGAAAAGCTTATATCATCAATAAATTATCTTATCGATGATTTTGTCTCCAGAAAATCTATGTCAGAAAAGGCTATAAAAAAAATTGATGGAGATGGAATAAATAGAATCAATTATCTTTTTAAACAAAACTTTGGAGATATATTTCATGGATAAAAGAAAAGTAATAATTTTTGGATGCCAGGCCATATCAATAAATATTTTAAGATATCTCGCAGGGTTAAAAAATATTGAGATACCAAAGGTTTACACTTATGAGATTTTATCTGATATCAGCAGAGGACAAGAATCTATAATAGATGTAGCCAAAAATCTAAAAATTCCTATATCAAGTCCAAAAACCATCTCAAAAAAAACTATAGAAGAAGTAAGGTCTTTAAGTCCAGATCTGATTCTGTCTTCTTATTACAGGAAAATATTTCCAGAATCTCTAATAAAGCTCCCAAAATTAGGAGTAATAAATATTCATCCAAGTTATTTACCTTTTTATAGAGGGCCCGTTCCTACTGCATGGGCAATTTTAAATGCAGAAAAAAAATTTGGAATAACTATTCACAAAGTGGATAAAGGTATTGATACAGGAGATATCTTAATTCAAAAAAAATATCCAATCTATGATGATGAATCTGGTTTTGAGCTTTATATGAGAGCTATGGATTTGGGAGCCAAACTTTTTATAGAAAACTTTAGTAAGATTTTAAACAACAAAGTAAAACCTAAAAAGCAAAAATCTGGAGGCAGTTATTTTGGTAAGCTCAAAACTAGAGTGTTCATTGATTGGAAAGATTCTGCGCAAAATATTAAAAATCAGGTAAGAGTAAGATCGAAACCTTACAATACAATGGAAACAATTCTTGAAAATAAATATTTTTTCATAAACAAGGTCTCCATAGTTAAAAATCAAAATTTCTCCATTCAAATTCCAGGAAAGATACTCAAAGTTTATAAGGATGAAACTTTTTTGGTCTCTTGTTCTAATGGCATAATTCATGTTAAGGAGTACGATGTATATCCACAATTTGAGGGTATTGAAAAACAAATTTACTTGAAATCTGGCAGAAGGTTTGAAGATCTATAATTTTTAAAATTGATGAAGAAAAATAATAAAGGCTTAAAGATGTGGGATCGTGCAATAAGATCTCTTCCAGGAGGAAATGGCCTCTTATCTAAAAGACCTGATAGATATGCTCCAGATTTATGGCCGACCTACTTCAAAAGTGCAAAAGGTGTAAAAGTTAAGGATTTGGATGGGAATTCTTTTATTGATATGGCTCAAATGGGTATTGGCAGTGCTATTTTGGGCTATGCAAACAAAGAATTAAATAAAGCAGTTTCAGAAAAAATTAAAGATGGAGTCAATTGTACTTTAAATGCTCCTGAGGAAGTAATGCTTGCAGAAAGATTAATTGAGCTCAATCCATTTGCTAGTGGCGTAAGATTTGCAAGGTCTGGAGGAGAGGCAATGGCAATTGCCATAAGAATAGCGAGAGCTTATACCAAGAAAGATAAAGTTTTATTTTCAGGATATCATGGCTGGCATGACTGGTATCTAGCAACTAATTTATCAACTGATGACGGCCTAAAAGATCACCTTATCCCGGGTCTAAAAACTAATGGGGTACCAGAGGGTTTAAAAAATACTGCAATCCCATTCATATATGACAATGTAGATAGTTTAGAAAAAGCTATTTTGAACCATAAAGATGCCGGTGTTATTTGTATTGAGGGAGCAAGATATGATTTTCCAAAAGATGATTTTTTAGATGCCGTATCTTTTTTTGCAAAGAAATACAAAATGATAATCATTTCTGACGAAATTACTTCCGGTTGGAGATACACCGATGGAGGAGTCTACAAAATTAACGGATTTAAACCAGATATGGTTGTTTATGCAAAAGCTATGGGCGGTGGATATGCTATTTCTGCAGTTCTAGGTACGGAAGAAGTAATGTTTAGTGCTCAAGATACTTTCATGAGTTCTACAATGTGGACAGAGAGAGTAGGCTTTGTTGCTGCCTTGAAGACGATAGAAATCATTACAAGGGACAAAGTATGGAATCACTTGATTGAAATTGGAGATGAAATCGGAAAAGGTTGGGAAAGGCTCTCGAAAAAACATGATCTTAAGATATCAATATCCAATTTTAAACCTTTAATAACAATGAAATTTGGATATCCAGATAGGAATCAAGCTTTGTCAACTTTGTTTATACAAGAAATGTTAAAAAGAGGATATTTGGCTTCTACAAGTGTATACGTGAGCTTTGCACATAATAAAAAAATCGTTAATGAATATCTAAAAGAAGTTGATGAAGTTTTTGCAACAATAAAGAATGCAATTGAAAGCAATTCAGAGAACGAACTTCTAAACTCAAGAATTAGATCGGATTCGTTCAATAGAATAACTCCATGATAGCAGCCATAATTCAAGCTAGATTAGGAGCAGAAAGATTACCAGGTAAAGTTTTAATGAAATTGGGGCATTCTAATATATTAGATTTTCAACTAAAGAGAATTAAAAAAGCAAAGCGCCTTAACGAAATTATTGTTGCGACAACTGAAGAAAAACAGGATGACAAAATAGTCGAATTTTGCAAAGAGAAAAGAATTAAGTTTTACAGAGGGTCAACAAAAGATGTTTTATCTAGATACTACAATTGCGCTAAGCTATTTAAAGTAGACACGATTGTTAGGTTAACTGCGGATTGTCCATTCATTGATCCCAGCGTCATAGATAAAGTAATTGATATCTTTTTCGACAAAAGAGCAGATTTTTCGTCTAATACAATACCTCCAGAAACAAGCTCTTGGCCTGATGGATCAGATGTTGAAGTTTTTTCCTTTAAAAATTTAGAAATAGCCTATAAAAATTCAGTTGATTTAAATGAAAGAGAACATGTTACTTTTTATTTTTGGAAAAATAAGACTAATAATTTTTCAAATGTTCAGCTTGAAAATAGCCAAGATTGGTCAAAATATAGATTCACCTTGGATTATCCCAAAGACCTTGAGGTTATTAAAAAAATTTATTTAGAACTAAAAAAAAACAATCAATTTGGATATGTAAAAGATGTAGTAGATATTTTGAAAAACAATCCCGAAATAAGAGAGTTAAATAAAGATTATCACTTTGGTATCGGCTGGGGTAATAAATAGTATCCAAATTAGTTTTTATCACATTAAAAATTTATAATGACATGATGAAAAAATGTTCAAGGTGTGGGTTACCTGAAACTTTTGAAACGATTGAGTTTGACGATCTAGGTGTCTGTAATATCTGCAATCAATTTGATTACAAAGTTAAAGAAATTGATTGGAAAGAAAGAAAACTAACTTTGGACAAAATAATTGAAGAAAATAGAGGCAAATATGAATATGATTGCATAGTCCCTTTTTCTGGAGGAAAAGATTCTACTTTTACCCTTTACTATCTGATAAAAGAATATTCTTTGAAACCCTTAGTAGTTCAATTTAATCATGGTTTCATGCGCCCCAATTTATTAAAAAACAATGAAAGAACATTCAAATCACTAGGAGTAGACGTGCTGACTTTTACTCCAAATTGGAAAATAGTAAAGAGAGTTATGCTTGAAGCTCTTATAAGAAAGGGAGATTTTTGCTGGCATTGCCATACTGGTATTTTTTCCTATCCAATGCATATAGCAATAAAATACCAAACTCCACTAGTCTTATGGGGAGAACCTCAATCTGAATACACTGCGTATTACGATTACAGAGATAACGAAATAGAAGTTGTCGATGAAACTAGATTTAATAGATTTATTAACCTAGGAATAACAGCTGAAGATATGAGAGGAATGATAAGTACAGATAGTAAAATTGATCATAGAGATTTTTTTCCTTATACCTATCCCGAATTAAGAGATTTAAAAAAATTAAGATATCAATCTCTTTGTTTAGGATCTTTTATTCCATGGGATACAAAAAAACAATCCGAATTAATCATGAAAGAATTAGGCTGGCAGGGAGATGAAGTTGAAGGAATGCCTCCAAAACTTTATGACTATGAAAAAATAGAATGTCATATGCAGGGAGTGAGAGATTATATTAAGTATCTTAAAAGAGGATACTCACGTGTTACTCAAATGACAGTTTTAGATATTAGAAATGGGCGTATGACAAAGAGCGAAGCCGGAACTTTAATTGAGGAATTTGAAGGAAAAAAACCACCCTCATTAGAAATTTTTCTAGAATATCTTGAAATGGATGAAAACGAATTTAATGAAATTGTAAGCAAAACAGTTGTGCCACCCCACAAGCCTGACTTTTCAAAAAATGAGTGGAGCCCAAAAACTTCAGACTTTGACGAAATTTATAGAGAAAAAAACTGACTATAGGAATTATTGATATTGGAATGGGTAATCTTGGCTCAATTTCTAATGCCGTATACAGTCTTGGTTGGGATTATAAATTAATTTCTGAAAAAAAGGATTTTGAAGAGATTTCTCACTTAATCCTTCCTGGTGTGGGAGCATATTCATCTGCAATGCTTAAGTTAAATAGTAAAAATTTAACATCATCAATAGTTGAATTCAGTAAAAAAGGAAATCCAGTTTTAGGTATTTGTTTAGGAATGCAATTATTAAGTTACTCTGGAGAAGAAGGAGGAATTTCTGAAGGATTACAATTAATAAACGGCAATGTAAAGCTTCTCAAAAATGAAAATAATCTTCACATGCCACATGTCGGTTGGAACAACTTAATAATCAAAAATTCTCATCCTCTGCTAGATGGAATTAAATCTAACATAGATTTTTATTTTGTAAATTCATATTTTTTTGATGTAAAAAAAGAAAAAAATATAATTGCTGAAACTGAATACGGTCAGATTTTTCCATCAATTGTTTCAAAACAAAATGTTATCGGTGTTCAGTTTCATCCTGAGAAAAGCCAATCAAACGGGTTGAAGATTCTTGATAATTTTTGTCTTTGGGATGGTAAATGTTAAAAAAAAGAATAATTCCAATTCAATTACTTTCAAAAGGACGTTTGGTAAAAACAAAAAACTTTACAAACCCTCGAGATGTTGGAGATCCTGTAATGAGTTCAAAGGTTTATAGTAGCCAAGATGCTGATGAGTTGCTTTTACTCCATATTGATAAATTTGATGAATCAATTGATGTGTTAGTTGAAACAGTTGAAAAGATATCTAAAGAATGTTTTGTACCTTTCTCAGTAGGAGGAGGTATAAATTCTATTAGAGATGCAGAAAGACTTTTTTTTGCAGGAGCTGATAAGATTGTATTAAATACTGTAACTCATTCTAATCCTAAAGTAATTCGTGAAATTTCAGACATTGCAGGTATTCAGGCTGTAGTCGTTTGCATAGATGTAAAATTAATTGATCAAGAATATTTAATCTTTTCAAAAAATAATAAAATTGAAAAAAAAATAACTTTACAAGATCAAATTAAAAAAGTTATTGATCTAGGTGCTGGAGAAATAATTATTCAATCAATTGAACGAGATGGTGAGATGAAAGGATATGATCTTAATTTGTTAAGATTAGTAAATTCTTCTAGCTCAGTTCCAGTAATTGCAGCTGGAGGAGCAGGTAATTTCGAAGACTTGAGACATGCATTTGAAGTAGGAGTTAGTGCGGTTGCTTGCGGAAGTCTTTTTAATTTTGGAGATAATAACCCATTAAGAGCTAAAGCTTTTTTGAAGAACTACAAAGTACCTTTAAAACTCATATGATCACGTCAATAAAAATTCAAGACGATGAGATTGAATTAAAAAATTTAAATCTAGAGGATGAATTCAGTGAACATTTGTCTCGGATGAACGATGATTCAATAATTCAATATTTAGAATTGAGATTTGAAAAACTTAAAAATATTGAAAGCCTAAAAAAATGTATTGGGTTTACAAACGAAAACGAAAATTCAATTTTATTTAGCATTTTTCTGAAAAAAAATATAAATGAGTCTTGCTAATAAATCTGCTTCCTATCTTACAAGGGACATTTTTCTTTTTATAACTAATTTATTTACCTCTATTGTTATTGCTAGGAACTTAGGTCCCGAAATAATGGGTATATGGATTGCATTAAATTTTATACCTGCCTACGCAGAAATGTTCGGAAGAACAAAAATAGATATTTCAGCAATTTATTTTTTAGGAAAAGGTAAATATGAAATTGGTGATGTGAGAAATGCTTTAAATCTTATAGCATCGATTTCTGGAATTTTAATCATTATTTTAATCATTATTTTTTTAGAAAATATATCAATACTCCTATTTAAGGAAGAATTTTCTTTATACAGAGATTACATCATCCTGATTTCGACAGTAATACCTTTGAATCTTTTTTATTTAAATTATTTATATCTTCATAATTCTAGAGAAGATGTGGTCTCAATGAATTATATGATTCTATCAAGAGTACTTTCGTTGAGCTTAATAGGTATCCCAGGATTAATTTTCTTTAATTTTGGAGTCTTTCATTTAATTTGTTGCTTAATAGGATCTTATATTTTTGCCTTGACTATAGGAGTTTTAAAATTTAAAGACTTTCCGAGAAAAGGGCCGTTTATAAACTTTAAGTTATTAAGAGATTTATTTAAATATGCCTCAAATATGTATATTTCTGGTCTCTTTATAAGTTTGAACTCTTATATTGCTAATACTTTTTTACTGCTTTATGGCTCCGCAAGTCAAATAACTTTTTATGCCCTTGCTCAACAATTTAGTTACATGCTTTTAAAAATAATTGATTCAATGAATGTTTTTATTTTCCCTGCAGTTTCTAAGAAAAAAATTGAAGAGGCAGGTGAGTTTATTTCTAAGGCGTTCAGAACCGCAACGGTTATTATGATTCCAGTAATATTTTTATCTTCTTTATCAATATATCCTGCAATTTATTTTCTCTATGGTGAAGCATTTCTTCCGATTGTATTACCATTTCTCATTCTTCTAATTGGAATTTTATTTTCATCAACCTCATCCTCTATTTTGATGTTTTTCGTTGGAACTGGTAATCCTCAAATAATTGCTAAAATACTTACAATTCCTGTTCTGATCCAACTGATAATATCACCATTTGTAATCCCTTCATTTGGAATTATTGGAGCTGCTGGAGTGTTATCTTTAGGAATGATACTAAGCAGTATTATTCAAGTAATCATTTTCTTAAATCTTTCAAACCAAAGGTTTAAAAAAGATTTATTCTTTAGGAAATCAGATTTAAAAAGAATTACTTCTTTTTTTAAGGAATCTTTTACAAACATTTTAAGAAAAAAAGTTTTTTAAAATAGACTAACTCCGAAAATTAACCTTTAATCCTATCTGAGTATCCTAAATAACGGTAAAATTGCCCTATATAGACTTATATCTTTCTTAGTTTCATAAAAAAATGTATATTTTTTTTAAATCGCTCTTTTCAGAAAATTTAAAACATAGCTTAAAAAATATATCCTTCATAAGGTACATTCAACTAAATTTCAAAATTAAATTTTCTTTAAGAAAAAAATTAAAGAAACAACTTCAATTTAAAAGATTTCCAATTGAAGAAAATAAATTTCTTAAAAAAAAGGTGTTCATTCCTTTAATAGAAACTTCTCACTACCAATTCTATCAAGTATGTTTAATTGGAAAGGCACTTCAATTAAGAGGAGCAGAAATAAAAGTATTAATTTGTGATGAATTTTTATCCGGGTGTGAAGTTAAAAGTTCTAGAAATCTATCAAAAGATCCTTGCTTGAGTTGCCGGATAAATAGACAAACAACATTTCCCTTATTTGGCCTTGAATATTTAAAGATTTCAGATTTATTTTCCGATGAAGAGTATTTATCTATAAAAAATAACGCTTTAAACATAGTTAACAACTTTCCGGAAAGTTATGAAATAAATGGGATAGAGATAATTAATATAATAAACGATTCAGTTACAAGATATTTTTATGGAGAAATTCCCACTAAAAATTCAATTAAGCTTCAAGAGGTAAGGTTGAAATATACTATTACAACATTGATTGGTTTTGAAGCAGCTAAAAAAATTTCAGAATTATATGACCCAGATATAGTTTTCGGAAATATGGAGGTATATGCAGATTGGGCTCCTTACAAAAAATTCTTTACTAAAAAAGGAGCCAAATTTTCATCAATTTCAATGACTCAATTTGATTTTAATTCGATTTTAATGAATCAGAGCGAACTTTTTGAATCTAAACAAAGATATGCCGATTGGCTTGAAGAAAGAAGTCACGCAAAGTTGAATCATACAGAAGAGAATAAATTAAATTCATTTCTATCTACAAGATTTCAAGGGAAAAGCCAGGTTTTTAAAAAATTTAATTATTTTGAAAAACAAACAAATCTTAAAGAAAAGTTAAAACTCAGCGAAGAGAAAAAAAATATTTTTCTTTTTTCGAATGTATTTTGGGATGTAGGCATAAGCGATTGTGGGATGACATATCCTGGGGTAATAGAGTGGGTAATTTCAACTATGAAGATAATTAAAGAAAATAAAAATATTCATCTTTATATAAAGCCTCACCCATCTGAGTCCTTTGAGATAAAAACTGCAGGTGTTTTAAATGCAATTTTGGATGAATTCTCCTCAATACCTGAAAATATAACAATAATTGATCCAATGATGAAAATCTTAACTTATGATTTGTTTGAGTACATAGATGTGGGACTTGTGTTTAACGGCACTATTGGATTAGAAATGATTTTAAATGATATTCCCGTAATTGCGTGTGGCAAAACTCCTTATTCAAATTTAGAGTTAGTGTCAGAGCCTATAAATCAAGAAGAATATGAAGAGTTTCTTCTGGATCACAAAAAGACAATAAAACCAAATAAGGACATGGTAGAACTTTTTGCTTATTTTTATTTTATAAAAACATTAATACCTTGGAGGCTTAATGAAAATGTTTATGGAGATAACTTTAATGGTTTTAAAATTGATACTCTAGAAGACATTTTGCCTAAAGCAGATTATTTTTTAGATCATATCTGTGAATCAATTTTAGGAAGTAACAATAAAAATTTAGATAGTTGGTAATCTAGGATTGGAAAATGAAAATAAGCAAAAAAAATCTTGACCAAGAAGTCGCAATAGTCGGCTTTGGTTATGTTGGGCTAACTTTAGGAGTAGCTTTAGCTGACAGTGGCTTGAAAGTTACTGGTCTAGAAATTAACCCAGATATTGTTAAATCTACTAACAAAGCTGTTCCGCATTTTAAAGAGAGAGGCTTAGATATTGTTCTTAAAAGAGTTGTTGATGATGGACTGCTTTCAGCAACAGAAAATCCTGAGGATTTAAGAAAAGCTTCAGTCTTTTTTATCACCGTCGGTACTCCTATAAACTCTGATGGAGAAATTAATTTAGAGAGCATAGAAAATGCCTCTCATCAGGTTGCAAATATAATGCCTGAAGATTCTTTGATAATTTACAGATCTACAATGAAAGTAGGAACAGCCAGAAATATTGTTAAGCCAATATTAGAAAGCTATGGAAAGTCTTTTAGGTTAGCTGTATGTCCTGAAAGAACTTTAGAAGGTAAAGCTCTTGAAGAGCTACGTTTCTTACCTCAAATAATTGGTGGTTTTGATGAAACTGCCCAAGCCAGAGCAACAAAGATTTTTGATAAAATTACTAAAAAGACTATAAATGTTTCTTCGCCAGAGACAGCTGAAGTAATCAAATTAGTTGATAACACTTATCGAGATATTCAATTTGCATTTGGAAATGAAGTTGCATCTCTCTGTAATGGGATTGATGGAGTCAATGCTGGAGAAGTAGTGAGACTTGGTAAGATGGGTTATGAAAGGACTAATGTTGCTTCTCCTGGACTTGTTGGAGGACCTTGTTTGTCTAAAGATCCCCATATTTTGTTCAAAAGTGCAGAAACCAATGGAATTCTAATGAACTTAACTAAAGCGGCAAGAGACTTAAATGAATCAATGCCTCAAATAGCTGCTGAATATATTTCTAAAAAATTAAAATCTAATCCAAATCCAAAAATTACTATTGCTGGCTTTGCTTTTAAAGGCACTCCTGAAACAGATGATTTGAGAGGGTCTATGTCAATAGAAGTTATGAAAGCTTTAAAAAATGAAATACCAAAATGTTCATTTAGAATTTTTGACCCAATTGTAGATTCTCAGGAATTAAAAAATTTTTCAAACAGAGTTTATAAAGATTTCGATAAATCTATTTCGGATTCAAATGTTTTAATCATTTGCAATAATCATGATTTCTTCTCATCAAATAATTTGAGGACTATGTTATCGAGTAATAACAAAATAAAACTTGTGTATGACTTTTGGAATAATTTTGATTATTTAGAGCTCTCCCAAAAAAAGGAACTAAACTATGTTACCTTCGGAAATCATTGGATTTTAGGAGAGGAAAAAGATAAATGAAAAATTTCTTAGTAACTGGAGGAGCCGGTTTTATTGGTTCAAGTTTAGTAAAAAGCTTAATTCACTCATCAAATAAAATAACTGTTTTTGACAATCTTGAACGGGGAAAGATTGATAGATTAAATTCGATTAAAGATGAAGTAGAAATAATAAATGGTGATATAAGAGATTTTAATGAAGTTGAAAAAGCAGCAAAAGGATCAGATGTTATTTATCATCTAGCAGCGGTAAATGGTACTGAGAATTTTTATAAACATCCTAAAAAGGTTTTAGAAGTTGGCCTCAAAGGAATACTAAATGTTATGGATGCGAGCATTAAGCACAGCGTAGAACATATTGTGATAGCTTCAAGTGCTGAGGTTTATCAGACTCCTTCAACTATTCCTACTCCTGAAAGAGAAATGCTAAAAATTCCAAATCCTTTAGAGGAGAGATATTCATATGGAGCAAGTAAAATAGCTAGTGAACTTGTTGCTTTTAATTGGGCAAGAGAAGCTAATTGTGTTCAAGTATTTAGACCTCATAATATTTATGGTCCTGATATGGGCTGGAAGCATGTAATACCTAATCTTATAAATAAGATGATTCAAATAAAGATGAAAGGAAGCAAGGATTTAAATATTTTAGGCTCCGGTCTACAAACAAGAGCTTTTTGTTATGTGGATGATCTTATTGATGGGTTGCATATTATGCAATCTAAAGGATCTAAAAATGAATTGTTTCATATTGGTACTCAAGAAGAAATTTCTATAAAAGAACTGATTCAGATAATCTCTGAAATAATGGAAATTGAAGTAAAAATTATTCCATCAAAGGCTCCCAAAGGAGAAGCTGAAAAAAGATGTCCTGATATTTCTAAAATGAGGAAATTAGGTTATTCACCTAATTTTTCAATAAGAGATGGTTTAGAAAAGACTATCAAGTGGTATTTAAATAATCCATTTTCTTTAAAAGAAAATGATTTATTATAGCCTTGAATTATTTTTGAGAATATTTTCATGGTATCTAAGTTTAAAATTCCAGTTTACAGGCCTGATTTGTCAGGAAATGAAAAGAAATATGTCAATCAATGTCTTGATACCTCATGGATTTCTTCAAGGGGAAATTTTGTAAGTAAATTTGAAGAAAACTTTAGTGATTACATTGATGTAGCTAAAGCAACTTCTGTAAGCAATGGAACAGTTGCTCTTCACCTTGCCTTACATGCCATAGGAATAAGTAAAGGAGATGAAGTAATCGTACCATCTTTGACCTATGTCGCTTCCGCAAATGCTATTACATATGTTGGAGCTACTCCTGTTTTTGCTGATTCTTCATTAGAAGATTGGAATCTTGATATTGATAGTGTCATTTCAAAGATTACACCTAAAACTAGAGCAATATTAGCGGTTCATTTGTATGGAAATCCATGTGATATGGATAAGTTAGTTGATATTTGTAAAAAACATAAATTATTTTTAATTGAAGATGCGGCAGAAGCATTTGGATCAAAATTCAAAGATAAGCATGTTGGAACGTTTGGGGATATTGCAACGTTCAGCTTTTTTGGGAATAAAACATTAACTACCGGAGAGGGTGGAATGGTAGTTTCTAATGATGAAGATTTGATTAAACGCTGTGCCTATTTAAAAAGTCAAGCAGTATCACTCAAAAAGGAATATTGGCATGACGAATTAGGGTTTAATTATAGAATGACTAACATTTGTGCAGCTATTGGAGTTGCTCAATTAGAAAAAGCTAATCAAACAATACTAAAGAAGAGAAAACTTTTAGAATGGTACAAAGAAGATCTAAAAAATCTCCCTATATCTTTTCAAGTTGAACAAAATAATTCATTTAATAGCTATTGGATGGCATCAATTACGTTACATGAATCAAATCAGAGAAATAAACTAAGAAAACATCTAAATGATGCAGGTATCGAAACGAGACCCTTTTTTCCGTTAATGCATAAGTTACCTTTATATAACAATGGAGAAATTTTGAAAAATGCTGAAATTTTAGAGAAATCTGGAATAAACTTACCTAGTTTCCCTCTCATAACGCCTAAAGAATTATCCTATATAACTAATGAAATAAAGTCTTTCTTTAAATAGTAACTTTAAATTTATGTTAAAAAAAATTCGCTTAGTAAATTTATTTTTAACTTCAATAAAATTTAAAGAATCTTTACAACTAATCTTTCTTTCAACTTATTGCTTGTTTTCTTTAAATTTAAATTTTCTTGAAAGAAAAAAAAATAACTTTAGTAGAAAATTTTCAAGCAATTTCAAAAATAAATATAACTCTTTAGAGGCAATAACAGTTCCTTCTGCTCGTGCGGGACTTTTATCTATTCTTTCAGCAATGGATATCGGAAAAGAAGATGAAGTTTTATTGACAGGATATTCTTGCTCTGCTGTCGCAGAATCAATTCTTTTTTTGGGGATAAAACCAATATATGTTGATATTGACTTAAAGAATTACGGCATGGATGTCCGTGAAGCAAAGAAATTAATCACTTCAAATACTAAAGCTATAATCGTACAGCACACTTTTGGTCTTCCTGCTGATATAAATAGAATAAAATCATTAGCTGCAGAATATGATTTAAAAATTATTGAAGACTGTGCTTTAGCCTTGGGGAGCAAGATTAGTAATGAATATTTAGGCACATTTGGTGATGCAAGCATATTTTCATTTGAAATTTCAAAAACTATTTCCGTTGGTTGGGGAGGGCTTGTCTTAATAAATGAAGATAAAAAATTGGCTATGAAAATAATTGATTTTGTAAATGAATTTAAATATTTGTCGAGATTCAATTCATTTAAAAGACTTTTTCAGGCTGGTATCTCATCTATTTTGTATAGCCATAATATATATAGATTTGGTGGAGTTATTATTTCATTTTTTACAAGGATAGGACTATTTAAAAAATCTGAAATTATTTTCAATAAAAGTGAAATGCCCGATGATTATTTGGCTTTATTACCAGAAGTTCAATGGAATGTTATTGATAAGTTATTTAATCGATTAGATGATATAAATGATTTTCAAATATCAGCTACAAAAACATATCTAAAAATATTGAAAAAAGCTGGTTGCAATATAGACAGTAATGAAATGAGTCAGCATGCATTAATTAGATTCCCAATATTAGTAAAAAACAAGGAAAGGTTACTGAAATATTTCATAACAAATGGTGTTGAAATTGGAACTTGGTTTAGTCATCCCGTTTCTGTAAAGAAAGATTCCAAGAATATATATGGCTATATTTCAGGTTCCTGTAAAAAAGCAGAATTTGCATCGAATCATATGATTAATCTGCCAACTCACAATCGACTAAGTTTTAAAGATTTAAAAAAAATATGTAATTTATTGAAAAAATATCTTGAAAGTTATCCAGAAGAGATTGACTTTATTAACACTAATTTTTAATTATTGTCTTTCTTTTAAGAGTTTAGAAATTAATAAAAGGCTTATTTCTTCAAATGAATCAAATGAAAAGACCCATTAGAGTTCATAATTACTTTTATCTCTTTGATATTAAAGTAGGATTTCTTAATCAATTTTTTAAAGGATCTTAGAGTTCTGGTGTAAGTTAAATGCGTCTCTTTATAATTATTGCCAACTTTTTTTTAAGTGAAAAACTTTCAAAAAAAAGAGATATAAACTTAACCAGATCATGAGCAAATATATCTTTCTCTTTTGGAAAAGGGAATTCAATATGCAATATAGATGGAGAAATTATAAAGCATTCTTTTACATTTGCTTCTTGAGCTTTAGCTAGAATTAGTTTTATATTTTCGTCACTAAAAATATAGTCCATTTGGAAAAGTAATAAAGTATTAAATTTATTTGGAATTATCTGTTCATGAAGAATATTCTTTTTTACGAATTCTATTTTTTGTTTTAATTTTTCAACAAAATTATTAGCAATTGCTATTAAATCTTCTTGGATTTCCCATACTTCAATAGCTTCAAAATAACTATTTTTTACGAGGGAAACTTCTTTAAATATGTCGGTTCCAATTGACAATGCAAGACCTTTTTCATTCTTGGGAAAAAAACTCAAAATATGGGAAAAATTATAAATAGTATGACTTTGATTTTTAAAATAATCTAAAAACATTTCTTCATAATTAGAATAATTAGATAAATTATCTATTGAAGTAGAGTAATCTTCGGGACTTGAAATTTTCTTTATGGTTGGCATGGAAATTTTAAATCAAAAAATATCACTTCATAAATTATACTCCCTTATTAGAAGCAATCTTAAAGGTCTTTTAAAAAAGCTTTTCCTTTAATGAATAACTTCTTTAAAATCTTTTATAATAAGCAAGAATCTTTGACTTTATTTTATTCCCGTTTTCATTAATTAAAAAATACACTTTCTAATTAAATCAATTTATCAGAATAATTGTCTTAGATAATGATCTTAAAAAATAGGATAAAATTATTTTTGGAAAAAATGTTCAAACATCTAAAAAAAATCGTTCCTTATTCACTAGCATATAGACTATCTCTTTTTTATAAATATTTTTTCAATAGAAATGCCTTTACCGCGCATAAACATTACCTTTTAACAGACGAAGTATATAAATCTGTTCATATCTTGGAGTCTATAAATTATCTAAAAATTTCTAAACTTCCCTTAGTCTATTATGAGTTTGGTTGCCATTCCGCAAGAACTTTTTCGTCTGCTATTAGGGCATCAAAAGAACTTGGAATATTTGATGATTTTGAATTTTATGCTTTTGATTCTTTTGAAGGATTACCAAAAACTTCAGAAGAAGATGGAAGTTTTAAAACAGGAACTTTTAAGACTAATCTGGCTGAATTTAAAGAAAAGGTTTACAAGCAAAGCAATTTTAGAATCGCTGATAAGAATATAATATCTGGATTTTATTCAGACTCGCTTTCAAAAGAACTTCAAGATACTTTGCCTAAAGCTGGAGTAATTCATATTGATGTGGACCTATATTCCTCTGCTAAAGAAGTTTTAAATTTTATCGAGCCCTTAATCGTAGATGGGTCCGTTTTATTATTCGATGATTTTTATTGTTTTCCTGCAGGAAGTAATATGGGTGAGGAAAAGGCATTAAATGAATTTATTGAAACTAATAACCACTATAGATTAATAGAATGGAAAGCTTATTCAAGCTTTGGAAAGTCTTTTTTTGTTACTAGGCAACTATCAAAATCATAAATTTAAAGAGGGTAACCTTAATGGAACAAAATAAAATTTTAAAGACAAATGAGGACATAAAGAAAGAACTTAAAAAACTTGCAAAAAAAATCAACAGAGACTTTAAAAATTCAGATTGTCTTGAAATAATTTGTTTTACAAATGGAGCAACTTTTTTTTGTTCTGATTTGTCTAGGCTATTAAAAATACCCATTAATATAAACTTTTTTGGGTTTAGCTCTTATGAAGAGTTGCCAAAAAGTGGAGAGGTTAAAATTGAACAAGACTTAAAAAATTCTATTTATCAAAAAGATGTCCTTTTATTGGAAGGGCTTACAATAAGCGGAAGAACTCCTATGTATCTCTATAATTTCTTTAGAAGAAGGAAGCCAAAAACTTTAAAATTCTGCACTCTAGGAGTTAAAACTGTTCACTTAGAAGTAGATTTAAAGATTGATTACTACATTTATGAATTTGAAAATGAATGGGTTGAGGGATATGGTATTGGGAAAGGATCTAATAAGTCTCTTCAAAATTTAATTGATGTGAGAAATAGCCCTTGAAAACATTAGAAAAGAAAAATTCAAAATTTGATTTTTTCAGATTAAATAATTTCGATTTCATACGCTTATTCGCAGCCTCTCAAGTTGCATTAGTTCATGGAATTACTCATCTTGAAGTGGAAGTTCTTAATCCCTATCTAGATTTTCTAAATTTATTTCCAGGAGTGCCCATATTTTTTTTTCTTAGTGGTTTTTTAATTAGCGCTTCATGGGAAAGAAATTCAAATGTTACAAACTTTTCATTGAATAGGTTTTATAGAATTTTCCCAGGTTTGTGGGGCTGTATTTTATTCAGTATTCTCTTAATTTTTTTATTTAGTTTTGTTTTGGGTGAGAATGTTAACTATTTTCAGTTGTTATATTGGATTGTGATGCAGGGAACTTTTTTCCCACAATGGAATCCAGACTTTTTAAGTTGGTTCGGGGTGGGAGTAGTGAATGGCTCTTTGTGGACAATACCAGTAGAGTTAACCTTTTATTTCTTCCTACCTTTGATATATTTTGTTTCAAGCAGTAACAAAATTAAACTTGAATACTTACTGCTGTTTTTGGCTTTACTTTCATTTTCCACCTTTTATTTTTTGATAAATTTTGAGATAGATTCAGGTTTATATCTTCTTTTTAAGAAAATTTTGAGTATTTCTTTTATCCCGTGGATAGGAATGTTTTGTTTAGGAGTTTTAGCCCAAAGATACGTTGAGATTCTACATAAATATTTAGCAAACAAAGTTTTTTTGATCTTTATACTTTTTTTTCTAATAAGCATTTTAGGTACCTTTTATAAAATTCCTGTTCTCTTTGGATCGGCTAATGATATCGGAATTTTAAATTATCTAGTTCTATGCGCTTTAGTATTTTCAATGGGCTATTCAAATCCAGAATTATCAGACAAATATCTTCAAAGGAATGACATTTCTTATGGAATATACATCTATCACATGCTTATTTTTAATTCATTGATTATGATGAATCAACTTGGCTTATTTTCTTTTATTTTAGGAATATTTTTGACTATTTTTATAGCTTATATATCTTGGATTTATTTAGAAAATCCAATGTTAAAAAGAAAAAAAATATCACTCTATAAGCGCTTATGACCCTTCAAGTTAAAAAAAGACACTTATACTTTCCAATAACCTTTTCTTTTTTTGGTCTAATTCTAGTCATAGATCAGTTATTACTTCCGATGTTTCATTTTGCTGATTTACCATTCAAAGTTTCATATTTCCTTTGTGCATTGTGGTTTATAGGCTACATGACAAATTCATCATTTGACTATTTTCAAAATTCTGAATTTAAGAGATTTTTTTCGGCATTCATTGTAATTATGATTGCAGGAACTTTAGGCGAGATATATATTTCAGGATTTTGGAATACTGGGGGATCTGAGCCTTTCATAAGAAGTATGTTAATTTATGTTTTAACAATTTTTGCATTTGGCCTGGGCTTACAAAATAGAAATTTCAATGCAAGTTGGCTTATAGCTGTTTTTTATGCAGCTGTATTTTTAAATTTACTATTCATTATATTTAAATTTCAACTTCCATCATGGTTGATTGATTTTTATTACTCAGAGCGGTACGTAGAAGCCTTTGAAGGAATAGGTTTGACAGATCAAAGAAGTATCTTGGAGTTAGCAAGACCTCGAGGACTTTTCCCAAATCCAAATGGATCTGCATTTTTAGTTAACATCATTAGTCTATTCATATTCTTATGCTATAGAAATAGAGTAATTAAAACTCCTAATTTATGGTCAATGCTTGTAATAATCTTAGCCCCAATAATTCTTTCAACTCTTCTTGCATCAAGAGGAGAATTTATAGTTTCTATAGTTTTGGCACTTCTACATATTTTTAAAAGTTATGAAAAAAATACTTCTAACTTTTTTAAGCTTTCAGCTTCTGTAATTTTTATTCCAATTGCTTCTATAATTTTTATTCTCCAAAACGTTAATTTAGAAGATTTACAGACCAACATTGATAGGATTTTTTCAATCTTAGAAGTTCTTGAAAATAATGATTCCAGAGACAGCGATGTTCAGGCTTTGAGTGGATTTGCGAGACCTCTCTTGCAAGCAATTCCTGCTTATGAAAGATTTATTTTATCACCATTAGTGGGATCAGGATTTGCTATGGTTCCTGGTCATGAATATTTTAAAGAAGGAACGGATTTTTTTCATAATGATTGGTTCAGACTGCTTGTTTCATCTGGTTTGATAGGATTCCTTGCCATGATTTATGTTGTTTTCAGATTTGTAATGCCCGTCGGTTGGCCAGCCTTTATTCCTTTTTTTCTTCCAGGTTTAGTAAATTCTTTTCTATTAAATATTCCAGCAGTAATGTTCTTCTTTTTTATGATTGGATTTTTAAGAGTAAAAATTAAAGATAATGAATAATGCAGTTTTTTTATCGACAAAAAGCTTTGAAAAAATTATTTTTTAGGATAAAGAGAAGGTTATTTTATGAATTAAAAAATATTATTCTCAGAGTAAGTTTCTTTTTGTTTAATAAATTCTTTGAAAAATATAATTATAGTTTAGAAGATTACGATGAAGATCTTAATGTATTTAAGCCAGGAAATCCTAGATTCTTCGAGAACAAAATAAATTTCTTTAAAAGTGAGAATGTAAAGATTAATCGAATCTATAATCATGAATATCAAATCTTGTCTGAAAAATTTTTTAATACAAATATTAGTGAACCAAAAAATTTAGATTTGATTAGAGAGGCTGCTTCAGAACTACCATTTTCTGAAGTTGAAAAATATAAACCTATTGACTGGCATTGTGATTTTAAATCTAAAACTCGATGGAATGAAAAGACCTTTTACCTTGATATTCCTTTAAAACCATCTTTTAATTCGGATATTAAAATTCCCAGAGAGCTCTCAAGATTTCAACATCTTCAGAGTATTTTTTTTTCTAATGATGAAAGAGCATCTACAGAGTTTTTTCTACAAGTAATAGATTGGATAACCTCAAACCCTTTTAAAAAGGGAGTTAATTGGGCTTGTACAATGGATGTGTCCATAAGAGCTATCAATTGGATTTGGGGAATAAGATTTTTTGAAAACGAACTTAAAAAGAAACCCAAAATAAGACAAATTATCTTCAATAGCCTTATAGAACATGGAAAGCATATCTATGACAATTTAGAGTATTACGAGGAGAATACAGGCAATCACTATCTTTCAAATATTTCGGGCCTAATCTACATTTCAGGCTTATTACCAAAATATTCAAATTCAGATAAATGGTTGATTTTTGGCTTGCATGAACTAATTTCTGAAATGGATAGGGAGGTTTATGATGACGGATTTACTCACGAAGCTTCAACTTTTTACCATAGGCTCGTAACCGAAATATTTCTTTCAACATCATGTTTAGTTGAAAAAATGACTACAAGCAGGAGAAAAAGAATTTCTTCCATGAATATTGATAATTTTAAGACTTACCCAAAAATTTCAAAAGATTTTATAGACCAGCTAGATTTAAGCGAAGGAAATCAAATTTTACCTAGAGCTTTTTATACAAAATTAAAAAAAATGGTTGATAGTTTCTTATCAATTAATAAGCCTAATGGTCAAATACCACAAATTGGAGATAATGATTCAGCAAGACTTCATAAGATTTCTTCTTTTAAAGATACCAATGAACTTGATCATTCTCATATTTTTGCAGTCGGAGGCGAGATATTCAATAACCAAAAATTTAAGTCCCTAGGTCAGAAATTCAAGGTTGAATCAAACATTATTGCCGGTGATTTCAATGATAAAAATAATTTTTTTGAAGATAATGAAAATCCAGACAACAAATTTTTTAAAAATTTTGGTCTAGGTATTCTTAAAAATGAAAAGGCATGGGTTTCAATTACTTGTGGTACTAACGGGCAAAATAAATTAGGAGGACATGGACATAATGATAAGAATAGCTTTGAACTTAACATTAATAGTTATGATTTTGTAGTTGATGGAGGATGTCCTGTCTACACCTCAAATCCAAAGTTAAGAAATGAATATAGATCATCTCTTTTTCACAGTACTCTTTCGATAGAAAATATGGAGCAAGATACTTGGGTAGAAGGCATGAACGGTCTTTTTGCATTAAGAGAAAGTTCAAAAAGGAAACTTTCATTAATTAATAACTCTGCAAGAGGATTTCATAACGGATTTGGAGCTCCCCATATAAGAAAATTATATTTGGATGAACATAAACTTACTATTTATGATTTTTGTAAATTTAAAAGTAATAAGTTTCTTTTATTTAATCTTCATCCAAATGTTCTTTTTAAAGATTCAAAACTTCATTCTGAAACTTTTCAATCAAAATTAAGTCACAATAATCTTCAAGATATTTTAATTGAAATTAGTAATGTAAAGAGTTTTGATTTTGTAGAAGGTAGGTATAGCTTAGGATTTGGAAAACCAAAAAGTAATATAATGTTAAAAGTTGAAATTAATTCAAACTTCTCAAAAACTATTTTTTCCTGGTAAAACGTGAACACAGATAAAAAAAATTTAGATATCCTAGCAGTGATTCTTGATGTAGGTTTAACAATAGATAATTCATCTGTATTTCAATCTCAGGTTTTAGATAATTTAAATTCACTTAGAAGAAATGGATACTCCGTAGGAATACTATGTGTTTATCATGACAAAAAACGTCTTATAGATCTTGTCAATAAATATTTTGAGAATGCGGAAGTAAAACTTTTTTACCAAAAAGATAAAGGCTTGGTAAAAAACCTTTTCTTTATTTCTAAAAAGCTCAGACAAATACAATCGGAAATTAAAATTTCAAATGCTTATGTTAGAGGAATTTGGGGCGCACTTTCAATTCTCATGGCAAATCCCTTTTTGCCTATTCAATATATTTATGATGTTAGGGGTGATTTAGAAAGTGAAATGAAATCAATCAATACAAATAGATTCAAATTGAGAATATATCTCTTTCTAGAAAAAATGTTAATCTCAAAATCTAGATATGTCTCTGTAGTATCCTCAAAATTAAAAAAATTAGTTTCAAAAAAAATAAATCACAATAAGGAAATTTTCGTAATACCCAGCTGTGTAATTTTTGAAAATTTTAGAATTTCTCAAAATGAAAAAGAAAGCGTGAAAAAAGAGCTAAATATTTCCGAAGAAGATTTGGTTATATTGTATTCAGGGGGTTTAAGTCACTATCAAAAAGTACCTGAAATGTTAAATTTATGGAAAAAGATAGATAAAGATTTAGCGGGATTGAAATTTTTAATTTTATCAAATTCAGACCCACATTCATTACCATATTCATTATCTGAAACTATAAAAAATAACCCCTCTTTAAGAGTTTTAAGTTTTGAAAGAGAAAAGATATTAAAGATTTTATCTATTGCAGATATAGCTTTTCTCTTAAGAGACAATAATGAGATAAACCGCTACGCATCGCCAGTAAAATTTGCTGAATATATCTCTTCAGGCCTCGGGATAATAAGCTCACCTGGCATAGGAGATGTGAGTGAAAATATTGAAAAAAACAAGATTGGTTATCTTACTTCTCCAATTCCTGAAGAGGCTGAATATTTTAAATTGTTAGATTTTATAAAGAACTTTAAGGTAATTAAAAAGACTGTTTCTGATAATTCAAAAAAATTAGCAAAAAGCAATTATGATTGGAATTCTCATTTAGAAAAACAAAAAAAAATGTTTGGAAAACCAAGTTTAAATAGCTGAATATGTGTGGCTTTGCAGGTGTATATCATGATGGGGCTTGTGATGATAATCATATTAAAATAACTTTAAAGAAAATGAACGATACCCTCATTCCAAGAGGGCCTGAAGAAGAAGGTTTTTTCTTTGATAATAAAATTGCTCTCAGTCATCGTAGGTTAAAAATAATTGATCTATCTGAAAACGCAAGCCAGCCTATGCAATTATCAAAAAATGGACCTGTAATTGTATTTAATGGTGAAATTTATAATTTTTTAGATCTTAAAAAAAAGTATTTTTCCTCTAAATTTAAATTCAAAAGTGAATCAGATACTGAAGTAATTATTCTTTTATATGAAAAATTCGGATTGAAAGGTTTACAAGAGCTTGAGGGTATCTTTTCTTTTGCAATTTGGGATCCAAAAAAAGATTTGCTTGCTATTTATAGGGACAGACTGGGAATAAAACCAATTTTTTTTGCTGAGACAGAATTAGGTCTTGCATTTGGATCCGAAATAAAGGCTTTGCTAGAAGTTTCAGGAATAGATTTATCTATAAATAATCAGGCTTTTTCAGAATATCTTTGGTATGGAAATACTTTAGAAGAAAGAAGTTTTTTCAAAGGAATTAAATCTCTTCTTCCTGGACAATCTTTAATAATAGAGAAAGGCACAAAAAGATTTGAAAGCTGGTGGCAAATAGAAGATTGGTTGGAAGATCCATTTAGTTTAGACGGCAAAGAAGTTTCAGAAAAAGTCCAATCTACTTTAGATGAAGTAGTAGAGAGACAATTGATATCTGATGCTCCTATTGGCCTTTTTTTAAGTGGTGGTATCGACTCTTCTGCGATTGCAGCATCTATAAAAGATCATCACAAATCAGAAATTTCTGCTTTCACAGCAATTTTTGATTTTCTTAAAGGAGTAGATGAATCGAAAAAATCATCTTCTGTTGCAAAGCATCTTGGGCTTAATCATAAATTAATTAAAGTAGAAGGATCAAAGATTCAAGAAGTAATATATGATCTATCCAAAGCGCATGACGAACCTTTTGCTGATGCTGCAAACATTCCTCTTTTTTTAATGTGTAAAGAAGTAAATTCTCAAATTAAAGTGGTTCTTCAAGGAGATGGAGGAGATGAACTTTTCGCTGGATACAATAGGTATAAGTTCATTAACAACCTAAATTTTTTTAGTTTTTTTTCTAATAATTTCTTCGAATTCCTTAAAATATTCGGTTCTTACGGAAGAAGAGCAGAAAGGATCCTAGATGCTCTGTCTGAGAATAGTTTTGCAAAAAAAATGGCTCTTCTATTAACTTTAGAAACAAAAAAAAATAGTCCTTTTGAATTATTGAGAGAAGAAAAAAGAAGATTGCTTGAAGAAAGTTCAAATCCTTTTTTAGCCTTTGAGAATGCTGCTGAGAGGTTTAAAAATTTTAAATCTGTGGATAGAATGCTTCTTTCAGACATTACAATTCAACTTCCATATCAGTTCCTTACAAAAGTTGATCGCTCAACAATGGCTGCAGGAATTGAATCTAGAGTTCCTTTCCTTGATGAAAAACTTGTTAAGTTATCTTTTCAAATTTCATCTAATCAAAAACTAAGTAACTTTAAGGATAAAATTGTCTTAAGAAACTCTTTAAAAAATAGACTGCCAAAAAAAATTATAAATGGATCTAAAACAGGTTTTGGAGTTCCATATGAATATTGGATTAAAACATCATTGTTTGAGTTCACTAAAGAAAGACTTTTAGATGCAAACTTTCTTAACACTTATGATTTTGATAGAAAGAAAATAGAAAAAAAACTTTATGACCATAAAGAAGGAAATTTCAATAATGGCTTTACTTTATGGAAGCTCCTTCAATTAGCAATATGGAAGAAAAATTAAAAAACATTCAGCCAAAGATTATTATGGTAGGGGCATTTCCAGAAGATAGAAATAATATACATGGAGGTATCGTAACTTCTTGTCAGGATTTAATGAATTCAAAATTTCCGGATGAAAAATTAATATTTACTATCGATTCAACTCAAAAAAGTAATCCAATTCCTAATTTTTTTTTGAGACTTTTTTATTCATTAATAAGGTTTTTAAAATATTTTTACCTTCTTTTATTCAAAAGGCCTAACTTAGTAATTTTATTTGCGTCTGTGGGAGCTAGTCTTTTTGAAAAAGGTGTGATGTCTTGGATCGGATTCCTCTTTAGAATTCCTGTATTTATGTTTCCCAGAGGAGGGATGATAATTTCTGAAAGTAAATATAATTATTTTTATAGCTTTTATATGAGATTAATCTTTGGAGGATCTTCTAAAATTTTATGTCAAGGACCAGCTTGGAAAAGATTCTCAATGAATATTCTAAAATTTTCTGATGACGATACACCGTTAATTTTTAATTGGACAGCCTCAGAATCTCTTTTAGAAATAGGTAAGCGTAAATTAGAAAATAATAATGCACAAAAAGAGTTTCTTAATATTCTTTTTTTGGGATGGATACAAGAAGACAAAGGAGTATTTGAATTGTTAGAAGTTTGCAAAAATCTAAAAAATAAAAAAAAATTCAAGATGATCTTTGCTGGGAGTGGCTCTTCAGAACATAAAGCAAAAAATCTTGTTAGGACTAATAACTTAGAGGACTTTGTAATTTTTTTAGGATGGTTGAATAATGAACAAAAAGAAAAACTATTTTATGACATTGATATACTAGTATTGCCCTCTTGGTATGAAGGTTTTCCTAATTCTATTGTAGAAGCAATGTCTTCTGGCATATCTGTAATTTCTTCTTCGGTGGGAAATATACCTGATATATTGACAAATAATTTAAATGCAATATTAGTTCCTTCTAAGAATATAAAACAACTGGAATCAGCTATATCAGAGATTTTAGAAAATGAAGCCCTAAGAAAAAAATTAGCAATAAATGGTTATAAATTTGCTTCAGAGAACTTCTCTGTTGATATTGCAGTTAATAGGCTAAATAAATTGATCCAAGAAACCTTAAAATAAATTCTATGTGCGGTTTGATATGTTATTCAGGAAATTTTTCGAAAGATAACTTCCTAGAGGGTTTGTCCAAAATAAGTCACAGAGGCCCAGATGATAAAGGTTATTTTATTGACGATGCAAAATTTATTGGTTTGGGTCATACAAGACTATCTATTCAGGATCTATCGCCTAACGGCCACCAACCTATGATAAGCCAGTGTGGAAATATAGTCTTGATCTTCAATGGAGAAATCTACAATTTTTTAGAATTGAGAAAAATTCTCGAAAAAAAAGGACATATCTTCAAGAGTAAGTCTGATACCGAAGTAGTCTTGAATTTATACATCGAAATGGGAATAGAAATGTTAGAAAATTTAAATGGAATTTTCTCTTTTATAATTTATGACAAAAAGAAAGGTGAGCTCTTCATTTCCAGAGATAGATTTGGTATCAAACCGCTTTATATGTACGAATCTGACAGAGGTGTAGCTTTCTCAAGCGAAATTAAAAGTCTCATTTCTTTAGTTCCAGATGAAAAAGAAATAGATAAAAAATCCATTCAAAAATATATTAATTTTTTATGGTGCCCTGGAGAAGGAACACCTTTAAAAAATATAAAGAAATTTCCTCCCGGCGAAGCAATTATTATCCGAAATAAAATGGTTTATAAAAAATGGAAATACTTTCAATTACCAATTTTTAAAAGTCAAAATAAGGAATTTAATAAAAATAAATTAATAAAAGATACTAAATTTTATTTAAACCAAGCTGTCAAAAGACAGCTTATTTCTGATGCTCCGTTAGGAGCTTTTCTCTCCGGTGGTTTAGATTCAAGCTCAATCGTAGCTTTGGCAAAAGAACAAAAAAAAGATCTTGATTGTTTTACTATTGAAATAGCAGGCCAGAGTAATCAAGAAATGATAGTCGATTTGCCTTATGCGGAAAAAGTTGCAAAATATTTAGATCTTAATTTGGATGTAATTTCTATAAATCCAAAAAAAATTAGCGAAGATTTTGTTGAAATGATTAAGAGATTAGACGAGCCCCTTTCTGATCCGGCTGCCTTTCACACTCAATATATATGTAGCTTAGCAAAAAAGAGAGGCATGAAAGTTTTGCTGTCTGGAATAGGTGGCGATGACTTATTTACGGGATACAGAAGACATCAAGCGATAAATTATGAAAAATATTTAACTTATTTTCCAAAGAAAAGTCTTAAATTTCTGGAAAATATCTCTAAAAGACTAAATCATAGGTACTCTTTCAATAGAAAAATCTCAAAATTTTTTTCTGGATCAAATTTGGATAGTAACACAAGGATAATTAACTATTTCTCTTGGATTAATGATGCTGAATTACAAAGACTCCTAAGCGATGATTTAAAGAAATCATTTTCCAACGAAGAATTGTATAAACCTATGAAAGATTTTTTAATACCCTTAGAAGATAAAACTTCAATTGAGAAGATGATATCTCTAGATCAAAGGTTTTTTTTAACGGATCACAACCTTAACTATGCGGATAAAATGTCCATGTCAGAAGGCGTAGAAGTTAGAGTTCCCTTTCTCGATAATGATTTAATAAATTTTGTAGAAAAAATCCCAATAGATTACAAATTGAGACAAGGACAGACTAAATGGATTTTAAAAAAATCTATGGAAAATTTATTACCTAAAGAAATAATTTATAGGGTAAAAACCGGTTTTGGGGCACCACTAAGAAATTGGGTAATAAACTATTTTGATGATCTGATTAACGAGTTTTTAAGTGAACAAAAGGTTAGTGAAAGAGGGCTTTTTGATTATAAAGAACTAAGGAAAATAATTCGTGAAAATAAAGAGGGAAGAATAGATGCATCGTACTCAATTTTTTCTATATTATGTATAGAAACATGGTGTCGTTGTTTTATTGATAAACAAATATAATGTCACTCATGTAAAAAGTTTCTTCATTGTTAAAAAAAAATTTTTTATGTTGATCAAGTAATTTTTTTCTTGCTCCAAGATAGTTTTTTTTTGAGACTTTAATCTCATTTATCAATAAAAGTAATAAAATAAGATCATGAAAAAAATTTTCCAATCTCTAAGAAATGGTAAAACTGAATTAATAGAAATTCCATCTCCATCTGTTTCTTCAGGAAACCTTTTAATAAAATCTTATAAAACACTAATCTCTTCAGGAACTGAAAGGATGTTAGTCGATTTTGGAAGATCAAATATAATTCAAAAAGGTTTAAAACAACCAGATAAGGTAAAAAAAATAATAGAAAAAATAAGTTCAGATGGGATTAAGCCAACAATTGATTCTATTTTTTCAAAATTAGATCAACCTCTACCCTTAGGTTACTGTAATGTTGGAAAAATTGTAGAAAAAGGTTCAGATCATTCTGATTTTGAAATAAATGACAGGGTAGTTTCAAATGGTCACCATTCAGAGTTTGTTAAAGCTCCTTTCAATTTGTGTGCAAAAATTCCAGATAATGTTTCAGATGATGAAGCCTCGTTTACAATTTTAGGATCAATAGCTTTACAAGGCATTAGGTTAGTTTCTCCAACTCTTGGAGAAACGGTTGTAGTTACCGGATTAGGTTTAATAGGTCTTTTAACTGTACAGCTTCTTAAAGCTCATGGATGTAGAGTAATCGCAATAGATTTTGATCAGGCTCGCTGTAATCTAGCAAAGTCTTTCGGCGCAGAAGTAGTTAACCTATCAAAAGGGGAAGATCCTATAAAGGCTGCCGATGTATTTTCAAGGCATAGGGGAGTTGATGCAGTAATAATTTCCGCTTCTACAACCAGTAATGAACCTGTTAGTCAAGCAGCTAAAATGTGTCGAAAAAAAGGAAGGATAGTCTTAGTTGGAGTTTCTGGTTTAAATTTATCAAGAGATGATTTCTATGAAAAAGAGCTTTCTTTTCAAGTATCTTGTTCTTATGGACCTGGGAGATATGATTCAAATTATGAAGATAATGGAAATGACTATCCATTAGCATATGTAAGATGGACAGAGCAAAGAAATTTTGAAGCAGTCCTAGACTTGATGTCTTCAAAATCTTTAGATGTAAAGAAGTTAATCTCTCATTCTTTTGATTTCGAAGAGGCAGCAAAAGCTTATGATTTAGTATTCGATACTAAAGATTCTCTCGGAATCATTCTCAATTATTCTCACCTTAATGATCAGCTTTCAAAAACTTTAGAAATCGAAACTGATATCAAAAAAAGTACAGGTAGTAGTCAAGTAAACGTTAGCTTTGTAGGAGCTGGAAATTATACTTCAAAAACAATACTTCCTAAAATTAGTAAGAATGATGTTAATTTCATTGGTATTGGCTCTGAAAATGGAATGAGCGGAACTTTGTTAGGAAAAAAATATGGTTTTAAAAACTCTACGACAGATATCGATAGTTTAATAAATGATTCTTCTTCAAATACTATTTTCATCACCACTAGACACGATACTCACAGTGATTTTGTGATTAAAGCTCTAAAAGCGAATAAAAATGTTTTTGTAGAAAAACCTTTATGTATCAAGCTTCAAGAATTAAACGATATTAAAAAAACCTATTTAGAAGCTTCAAAGAAAAATAAAAATTTAAAATTAATGGTTGGCTTCAATAGAAGATTTTCTCCACAAATTGAAAAAATTAAGAGTTTATTAAAAACTTCAAAAGAAAAGGCATCTTTCATAATGACAGTAAATTCTGGATATTTACCAAAAGATCATTGGACGCAAGATAAAAATGTTGGAGGAGGGAGAATAGTAGGTGAAGCATGTCATTTTCTAGACCTTCTTTTATATCTCTCAGGAGGGAATATAGAAAGCTGGTCAAGTGTAAAAATGAAATCTTCAACAAATGATACTCTTTCAATTTCTTTAGAATTTGATAACGGATCTATAGGATGTATAAATTATTTTTCTAATGGACCAACCGCGCTTCCAAAAGAAAGGTTAGAGGTTTTTACAGGAAATAAAGGATTAATTTTAGATAATTTCAAAAAGCTTAAAGGTTATGGTTGGAAAAACTTTAAGAAGCTAAATTTATGGAATCAAGATAAAGGTCAAGATAAATGCTTCCATCAATTTATCTCTTCAATTAAAGATAATTCTCCTTCTCCAATTTCATTTGAAGATATATTCGATGTAACTAAATTATCTATAGAGATATCTGAATTAGAAGAATGAAGCTTATTGACATCATAGCTGGTGCTAGGCCAAATTTCATTAAAGTTTCTCCCATAATCAAAAGATTTAAAGAAAAGCAAAAATTAAGTAACTCAAACTTAAAATTTAGATTGATACATACCGGTCAACATTATGATAAAAAAATGTCTAATGATTTTTTTAACCAATTGAAAATTCCTAAACCAAATATAAACTTTAATGTTGGATCAGGCTCTCAAGCACAGCAAACTTCAGCAATAATGATTGCTTATGAAAAGTTATTACTAAAAAAACCATCTAATCTCTGTTTAGTAGTAGGGGATGTAAATTCAACCTTAGCTTGTTCAATTTCAGCAAAGAAACTTTCTATTCCAGTTGCGCACGTTGAGGCAGGACTTAGATCTGGAGATCTTACAATGCCAGAAGAAATTAACAGAATTTTAACAGATTCAATATCTGACCTTTTTTTTACAACTAGTTCTTTTGCAAATGAAAATTTAATTAGATTAGGTGTACCAAGTAAAAATATCTTTTTTGTCGGAAATACTATGATTGATACTTTAAAAGAAAACTTAGATAACCTCATCGAACCAAAAATAATTAATAAATTAAACAAAAAAAAATATTTAGTTTTAACTCTTCATAGGCCATCGAATGTAGATGATATTGCTAATTTGCAGAGTATTCTTAAAGAGTTAAGTCTTGCCGCAAAAGGTTTAGAAATTCTTTTCCCAGTGCATCCAAGAACGGCCAAAATATTAAAAAGAATAAAATTTATGCCGAAAAATATTAGATTTTTAGATCCACTCCCATATCTCGAATTTATTTTTATAATAAAAAATTCCACAGCAGTAATCACAGATTCAGGAGGAATTACTGAAGAGACGACTTATCTAAAAATTCCTTGCCTTACTTTGAGAGATTCTACAGAGAGACCAGAAACTATTAAAATCGGTACAAACGAATTACTTGGATCTAATACAAATAAATTAAATTTTTACCTAAATAAAATAATCAAAGGAAAATGGAAAAAGGGGAAAATCCCTCATAAATGGGATGGAAAATCTAGCAAAAGAATAGTTGATATAATTGAAAAGAAAATCTAATGATTTTATTTTTCAAGAAAGTAAATTTATATTTCAACACACTCAAATACCTTCAGTTTTCTCAAATTATTTATAGGTTAAAATTTTTTTTCCCTATTTTTAAAAATAAAATAACTAATTTACCTATTCCAAATAGCAGGATTAAATTAAATCTTGCAACTGATTTTTTAAGTTATCCTAGAGCTATTTTCTCTAGAAAAAAATTTATTTTTTTGAACCTAGAATCAAATGAAGACATCTCCAGTTTGTGGAATAGCGAAAAAAAATCAAAACTATGGCTATTTAATCTTCATTACTTTAGAGATTTATCTAATATTACAGATGATTCTCAACAAGAATTAATGGAAACTATTTTTCAAAACTGGATAGAAAAAAATCCTTTGGGTTTAGGAGTAGGCTGGGCCTCTCCAACTCTTTCCATAAGAATTGTAAATCTAATAAAGTGGTTTCTAGAAAAAAAAATGGAAAATCCATTTTTTATTAAATCTCTTGTTCATCAAATTAGATATCTAGAAAAAAAAATTGAATATCATCTTAAAGGTAATCATTTATTAGCAAATGCAAAAGCATTAATTTTTGCAGGATTTTATTTTGAAGGTAAAGAGTCTGATATGTGGTTAAAAAAAGGGATGAAAATTTTAGAAAAGGAAATCTCCGAGCAAATACTAAATGATGGAGGACATTTTGAAAGGAGTACCATGTATCACTCGATTATTCTCGAGGATTTACTAGATTTAGAAAATTTGTTTGTTTCTAATCCTACTATTTTGAATACAAAATATTCTAAATTTCAAGAGTTAAAAACGATAATTGATAAAATGATTTCATGGCTTCTGGCAATGATACATCCTGATAACGAAATCTCTTTCTTTAATGACGCAGCTTTCAAAGTATCTGCTTCTCCAAAAAAATTATTTGACTATGCGAAAAGATTGAATCATCAAATGCCTGTTTTAGAAAATGGATTAACTTATTTAGAAGATAGCGGCTATATAAGATACGAAAGCAATGGCTTAGTTTTAATTATTGATGTAGCTGAAGTCTGTCCTTCTTATCTTCCAGCTCATGCCCATGCAGATACTTTGTCATATGAATTCTCATATAAAAATCAAAGGATAATAGTAAATTCAGGAACATCTCAATATGATAGATCAGAACAAAGGAACTTTGAAAGAGGTACTTCAGCACACTCTACTCTAGAGATAGACGGCAGGAACTCTTCTGAAATCTGGGATATATTTCGAGTAGCAAAACGAGCTAAAGTTTCTGATATTTGTTTTAAAGAAAAAAAAGGAAGAATAATAATATCAGCTAAACATGATGGATTTTCCCTATCTAAAGGAAAGGTTTTTCACAAAAGAAAATGGGTTATAAAGAAAAATAGCTTTAAAGTTAAAGACAAAATAATAGGTAGCTTTTCGAAAGCTATATCTTATACTTTTCTTCATCCGTCAGTAAAAGTAAGTAATAAATATTTGTTTTTGGATGACTCAATGAAAATTTCATGGAATTCAAAACCCAGTCTTTCAAGGATAGAATCATCTTTTTGGCATGAAGAGTTTGGGGCTTCCAAAAGAAATAAAAATATTCAACTAGATATGAATTTCAAGAAAAACATTATTAAATCTAATATAAAATTCAAGATCAATTAACTTTAAAATGCTCAAAAATTAAAGTTCAATGATAACTTTTATATCAAATTATTCTTTTCCCTCAAATAATGCTACTGCAAATAGACTTAATTTTTTTATAAATTCATTGTTGAAAAATAATAAGAAAATTAAAGTCAAAGTAATCTCTTCTGTTTTAAAAAGCAGCACAAACCAACTAAAACAGGAGAATGTAACTATTGAACAAATTTCAAATTACAGATATAAAAATTTTTTAATGAGAGGCTTTAAAGAACTTATATTTGCTTACAAAGCTTCAAAAAGAATCAATAAAGATTGTATTTTTCAGATATATACTATTCCTTCTCCTTTAATTTTATTTGGAACTTATTTTAGAAAGACAAATTTTTTTGCAATCGATGTAAGAGATGTTACTTGGGAGTATTTAGAAAAAAAATCTTTATTAGGTCATATTGCCTCTAAAATTTTAATTTTTTCACTAAATCCTATCTTCAAAAAAGCTGCATTTATAACTTGTACAAATTTGTCAGAAAAAAAATCTATCAGGAAATACTTTAAAATTGAGGCTATAGTCATTCCAAATGGCATTGAGGAAAAAAAATTTCAAATATTAAGTAAAATTTCATCTAATAGAAATCTTGATTCAAAATTGAATGTTCTATATGCAGGCAATATTGGAATTGCTCAAAAGTTAAGTACTATTATTGATTGTGCAGAAAAACTTAAAAATTTCAATTTTAAAATTATAGGAGAGGGTATAGAAAAAAAATCTTTAATTAATTTAATTAAAAGAAAAAAAATAAAAAACGTCGTCATTCTTCCATCTGTTGAATGGGAGGATTTATTAAAACATTATTCTGAAGCAGACATATTTTATGCTCAAATAACGAAAGATTTTTGTTCAGCTGTCCCAAGTAAAATATTTGAATACATTTCCATAGGAAGAAAAATAGTCTTAGGATTGCCCGATGGACCCGCAAAAAATATTTTTAGTAAATTTTCTAATGTTTTCATTCATATCCCGGAAGATGAAAAAGACTTATTAAGAATTTTTAAAAAAGTAGAGAATTCGAAAGTAGGAAAAATAGATAATAATTTAAAGTTCCTAAAAGAATTTATCAGAGAAAATCATGAAAAATCGTTTATCGATTTAATTAAAAATACAGAGATATGGCATTAATTTTTTTAGAACTAAATGAAATAAATTTTGATGTAATAAAAAAATATATTTCAAAAGGTTATTCCCTTCCAGGATTTTCTAAGATTTTGAAAGAAGGTATTCTAGAAACTTCATCAGAAAATAACTATGACTTTTTGGAGCCATGGATACAATGGCCCTCTGTTCATACTGGTTACGAATTCTCTGAGCATAAAATATTTAGATTAGGAGATATTGTAAAATCAGATTTTCCACAGATTTTTGAAAAAATTGAAAAAAAAGGATTTTCTGTCGGTGCAATTAGCCCAATGAATGCTAGAAATGATTTAATTAATCCAGCTTATTTCATTCCTGATCCTTGGACGAATACAAAAAGCGATAGATCTTTCTTCAGTAGATCCTTAACTCAGGCATTAAGACAATCAGTAAATGAAAACTCTAAATCAAGATTAAGTTTCTCTTCTTTTCTAACTTTAATCTTTGCAATTATCTTTTATGTTAGGCCATTTAAATATTTTTCTTTTACAAAATATGCGCTCTCGGCTTTAGGTAAACCTTGGAGAAAAGCCCTATTTTTAGATAAATTGTTGTATGAAATTCACAGAACTTTGTTTAAAAGAAAAGGTCCTGACTTTTCTACTATCTTTTTAAACGCTGGAGCTCATATACAACATCATTACTTCTTTAATTCATCTGTCTCTGAAGAAAATGAATTAACCAATCCCGATTGGTATGTAAACAAAGACATCGATCCAATTTTAGAAATGCTCCTAGAATATGATCAAATCCTTCAAGATCTCTTATCAATAAAAAACACTAGTATTATTATTGCGACTGGTTTGTCTCAAAAACCATTTACTAAAGTTCAATTCTACTATCGCTTACTCAAGCATGAAGAATTTTTAGAAAAAATGGAAATTTCTTTTAAGGAAGTTTATCCCCGAATGACAAGAGACTTTCTAATTACTTTTGACTCAGAGCATTCAGCAAAATTAGCTGAAAAGAAACTGAAAAGTATATTAGTTAATAATAACTATAGGCTTTTTGGAGAAATTGATAATAGAGGTAAAGAATTATTTGTTGTATTAACCTATCCAAATGAAATTAAATTCGATACTTTTATTTCAATAAATGACAAAACTCTAAAACTTAAGCCTTTCGTAGTCTTTGTTGCTGTGAAAAACGGAATGCATGATCAAAAAGGATATTTATATCTAAGTAAAGATCTCGAGAAATTCAAACCAGAAAACAATCAACATGTCTCCAAAATACACTTTTCAATAATTGATTATTTCAATAAGAAACTTTCTAGCTAGTAATGTTTTTCTTTAAAACTTGAACTAAAGTATGGAGAATACTTATCTTAAATTTCCATAATAATTATGAATAAAAATAATGATAAAAATTTACTATTAGTAGGGCCTTATCCTCCTCCATTTGGGGGAGTTTCTAGTCATTTATATGAACTTAAAAAAAGCCTTCAAGATAAGTTTAATTTTCACATTTTGCAATTTGATTCATCTACAGCCATTCTTGATGAAAAGAATGCAATCATAAGAAAACAAAATTCAGTTTTTAAATTTTATTTTATAGCCATGGTGATTAAATATTTTTTTAAAGTACTAAAAGCTTTAGGATTTTTGCTTTTAAATTTTTATTTAGATCCAAGATTTTATCTCAGCAGCATGGTAAAAGCTTTTCATGTAGTGGAATTCGTAGATAAGTTTAAAATAGATAAGTTAATTGTCTACACGACAAGGATTGGATCACTCATTACTTTTGTAAAAATTTTAAAGCCTAATTTGGAAATTTATTATTGCATCTATGCCGATCCTTTTAAAAATCCTAAATTTTATAAAAAACATAATCTAATTTTCAAAAAAGCAGTTCTATCTTGCAGGAAAGTTTTTTCTTCCAGCTGCTATTGTTCTTCTGGTTATGGAAAAATCACCAATGATGTAGATCCATCAGTAATTTATATTGGTGTTGACTTAGAAAGATTTAGGCCGATGGATTCTGTTATGTCCAGAAAGAAACTTAATATTCCAGAAAAACCTACTATTTTATTTTTAGGGAGGATGGAGCCCGAAATGGGAGCAGAAAATGCTATGGAAATTGCAAAAAAATTAACTTCTAAAAATTCTGATATAAATTTTATTATTGCTGGTGCAAAGGGATCATTAACAGAAAGCTTGATTGAATCGGCAAGCTGTTCAGATAAAATAATAGTCTCACCAAATGTTTCAAAAGATGATCTGCCTTTTTATTATGGAGCATCATCTATAGTCATTGCCCCAACAATTTCTGTTCATGCATGTATGGGAGTTTCAATAAAAGAAGCAATGGCAAGCGCAAGGCCTGTTATAGCTTCAAGTTCAGGGGGCATACCTGAAGCAATTAGAAATAATATTGATGGTTATATTATTGATGATATCAATAATAAAATTGATTGTGATTCTTTTGTTGAAAAAATAGAAAATATTATTAATGATCAGGCTAAATTAAAAGATCTTGGATTTAGTTCTCGAGAAAGATGTGAAGAGATTTTTAGCGTAAATCAAACAGCTAAAAGGTATATAGAACTTTTAAATTGAAAGTCAAATTATGGGTAAATTAAAAAAAGCAGTAATTCCCATAGCAGGACTTGGTACCAGAATGCTGCCTGCTACAAAAGCAATTCCAAAAGAGATGCTACCCATAGTAGGCAAGCCAATTATTCAATACATAGTAGAGGAAGCAGTTGAAGCTGGCATCGAAGAAATAATCCTAATTACACATTCCAGTAAATACTCTGTGGAGAATCATTTCGATGAAAGCTTTGAATTAGAAGCGACATTGGAGAAAAGAGTAAAAAGAAGTTTACTAAAGGAAATAAAATCTATCTCAAAATTAAATGTAATAATTCAAAGTGTGCGACAGGGACATTTAAAAGGTTTAGGTCATGCTGTCTTATGTGCAAAGCCTTTAATACAGAAAGAGCCATTTGCAATAATTCTTCCGGATATGATTTTAAAATCTTCTAGTGGTAAGAATAACTTGTTAGAATTAAAAAGAGAGTTCGAAGCTTCAGGTATTTCTCAAATCCTATTAGGAACTGCATCTAAAAAAGATATTTCAAAATATGGAATTGCAAAGATTTCAAAAAATCTGATAACTAAAATTATCGAAAAACCGTCTTTAAAGTTAGCTCCGTCAAAATTATTTGTTGTTGGAAGATACATTTTTGATAATAAAATTTTTGATTTTTTATCTTCCAAAAAAACTTCTAAGGATACGGAAATGGAGTTAACTGAATCTATCCAAAAATTTATTGAAGAGGGTAATAAAGTTGGCTTAAAACGTTTAGATGGCGAATTTTTTGATTGCGGAGATAAATTAGGATATTTAAAGGCAGTAATAAATTTTGCACTAGAAGATAAAATAATCGGAAAAGAATTAAAATCATTCATCAAAAGACAATTAAATTAAAGAATGAAAAGAATTATCGTAGTTAGTGGAGGCTTTGATCCAATTCATAGTGGTCATATTTCATATTTAAAAGAAGCTTCAAAAATAGGAGATTATTTAATTGTTCTATTGAATAGTAATAAATGGCTCGAAAGGAAAAAAGGGAAGTTTTTCCTTCCTTTTAATGAAAGAAAAATCGTCCTAGAGAACTTATCTTTCGTTGATGAAGTTTTAAAATTTAAAGATGACTCACAAGGTTCATGCATAGAAGGACTAAAAAAAATTAAAAGAAAATTTCCTAAAGAAGAAATTATTTTCTGTAATGGCGGAGATAGAAATAAAACTAACATTCCTGAAATGGCTTTGGAAGGTATTAATTTTAAATTTAAAGTTGGGGGCAATAAAAAAATGAATTCATCTAGTGATATTTTAAAAAATTGGTCCTATGAAAAAGAGGAAAGAACTTGGGGAGAATTTTTTAACCTTTTTGTTAAAAGAAATATAAAAGTTAAGGAATTGATCATTAAACCAAAGAGGGGTATGAGTTTTCAAAAACATCAATTTAGAAATGAAATTTGGTTTGTAAGTGAAGGATCGTGCGTAGTAAATTTTAGTAAAACAACTGAGAAAGAAAAGAAAAAATTTAAACTTTCTACGGAAGATGTTTTTTTTGTAAAAAAAAATGAATGGCACCAGATAGTAAATCCTCATGATGAAATCTGTAAAATTATTGAAATACAATATGGCGAAATAGTTGAAGAATCAGATATAGAAAGGCTTTATTATTTTGATGAAAAAAAATCTTAAAAAATGAATTTAAAATCTGTATTAAGATTTTTAAAAAAGAAACAAAAGAAAAAAATTTTTATCTTTGATCAAGATGATTTGTCTTTATTAGAAAAAGAACTTTCAAATTGTAAATTTTTTGCTCTAGATACAGAGTTTGATTGGAGAACCACCTATTTTCCAAAGCTTTCACTTATTCAAATTTCAGCTAATCAAACCTTATTTTTGGTTGATTGTTTAAAAGTAAATCCTAGAGATATTCTTAAAAAATATCTAGAGGATCCTAATATTTTAAAGATATTTCACTCTGTCAGAAGTGATACAACTGTTTTGAGTAAATGTCTTGATATTTTTACTTGTAACGTTTTTGATATTCAGATTGCAGATATTCTTATTTCTAACGAAGGTATAAATTCATATGCAAATATTGTTAAAAAGTTTTTTTATATAAAATTAAAAAAAAGTGAAACTAATTCAAATTGGCTAAAAAGACCTCTTACGAGAAATCAACTTGAATATGCTCTAGATGATGTAGATTTTTTAGTTGAGATATATCAATATCAAATAAAGATTTTAGATAAAAGAAATCTTTTAGAAAAAGCATTATTAGATTCTGAAAAAGAAGCCTCTTTAGGAAATCAGCCTTTAAAAAAAATAAGATTAATGAAACAGGAAAATAAATTATCAAAAAGAAATAAAGAAATTTTTAAATGGAGAGAAGAACTTGCTGAGGAAGATAATATTCCTCCAGCTTTTATTTTTAACAATAAGCATTTAAAAACACTTTCAAAAATACGTTCAAACGATAAATTTGCAAAGAAAAAAATAATGGCTATCTTGGGAGATAATCTTTTAGTAGAGAAATTTATGACAAGTTTTTTATGATTTATTTTTTTTTAATATACCTCTTTTTATCTTTCACAATTTCTTATTTATTATCGTTATTTACGTCTAGAAGATTCCTTAAAATTTTAATATTTAGTTTGTCCTTGTCTTTATCTATAACTTTTTGGTTTAGAAACCCCGGAGAATCATTTATAGCACCTATTATTTCTATAATGTTACTGGAATCAACCATATTAGAAGGAAACGGAATTTATAGAGTCTTAAGGCCTTTAGCCATAACTTTCTTATTCTTGTTGATATTTTCAGCTATTTTTTGGAAAAAAAAAATCTAAAAGTTAATAATTTTTGGATCAGATTTTTCTAAGTTTATTAAACCTATTTGATTTTTATTTTCCATAAAACCAGCACACTCTCCTGGATTAAAAATAAAACATTCATTTATTTTTTCTAATCTAAATCTATGTGTATGACCATGCACTATGAAATCAGTACTTTTTATCATTTCGTCATTAATTAAGTCGGGGTGATGAAGTATTGCAAATTTTTTGTTACTAATAGTCATGAAATAGGGCTCTTCAAAAATTTTACAATCAAAGTTTGTGGCAGCTTCCTCTAAGCTTTCTCTTTCTTCTATATCATTGTTTCCTAATACAACAATTAGGGGGCATTTAAGATCTTTGAAAGCAAGCAAAGATTTAGCTAGGGAGATATCTCCAGTATGAATTACAAGGTCTGTAGTATTTTCATTGAAAATACTACATATAATTTTTATATTTTTAAGATTATTATGCGTATCTCCTGTTACGCCAATAATCACTAATTTAAACTTTCTCTAAGATATGAATCCCACAAGCTGTACCAAGACCAATAACATGCGTCATTCCAAGTCTAGCCCCTTCAACTTGTCTTTCTCCAGCTTCACCTCTTAAATGCGTACAAACTTCATAAATGTTGGCTATTCCAGTTGCTCCTAGAGGATGCCCTTTTGAAAGAAGCCCCCCTGAGACATTTACAGGGACTTTTCCGCCGAGCTCAACGTGGCCTTCATCGATCATTTTTCCTGCTTCTCCATCCTTACAAAGACCTAAGTTTTCATAATGAAGCATCTCTGCAGTCGCAAAACAATCATGTAGTTCTACCAGATTGATATCTTCTGGACCTACGCCTGCCATTTCGTAAGCTTGTTCAGCAGCTAATCTTGTGCAGGCATTTACATCAGGCATGACCAAATCTCTATCAGTGTATGGATCGCTTGCAAGTGCAGAAGCTTTAACCCTTACAGCACGTCCCATTCCTAATTCTTTTGCTTTCTTTTCTGAGACTAGGACTGCAGCAGCTGATCCATCAACATTTACTGAGCACATAAGTTTTGTATTTGGGTAAGAAATCATTTCA
>MDTG01046370.1_pt1 | contig 53967 bp, 58 predicted proteins | sample 811421 | NCBI WGS metagenome assembly MDTG01 (sample SAMN05326645, study PRJNA326480) | marine metagenome | isolation source: seawater | place: Pacific Ocean: South East | collected 2011
CTGAACCAGTACAAGAAGAAAAACCAGCTGAACCAGTACAAGAAGAAAAACCAGCTGAACCAGTACAAGAAGAAAAACCAGCTGAACCAGTACAAGAAGAAAAACCAGCTGAAGAAAAAGAGAGTGATTCATGAAAAAGTTTATTGCTATTTTTATGTTAATTTTTCTAATGTTTACTAACAATGCATTCTCATTGCCTTGGTCAACTGACTTATGGGAGCACCCTAGTATAAAGCCTTATGAAGAAGCAAGGGATTACCCCGAAAATTCTGTGTACAAGTCAGATGAAATGAGAGAACTTGAAAGAGAAGAATATGAATCTATAGTCGTAGGTGAAAATAGAGGAGAAGCCTCAATAATAAGTGGAAAGGCATTATATGAGACAAATTGTTATTCCTGCCATGGTATGACAGGGCTCGGTGATGGTCCAGTTATTAAAAATGATATAAGACCTAATTCTTACTTTTATCCAGTAAATTTAAGGCAAGATCAAACCGTTAATAGAACGGATGGATACATCTATGCTTATATTCGTTATGGAGGTAAGGTTATGATGCCAGCTTATGGAAGAATAACTCCTAGTGAAGCATGGGATATAGTTTATTACGTTAGATATTTGCAAGGGAAAGTTAAATAAAGAGTTTTTATTATGAGTATAGATATAAATGCATTATTAGATAAAAAGATTGAGTTTCCCAAGACACTTGATTATTTTCTTTACGGCGGATTCCTATTAGGACTTTTAACCTTCTTATATAATCTTTTTTCAGGTCACCAAGATGTTGCTTGGACAGCATTTCATTTGAACTTTGTTTTTTGGGCTGGTGTAAGTCATGGTGGAGTTCTTTTTGCCTGTGCTATGAGAATTACAAGTTCTAGTTGGGGAAGGTCTCTAATGAGAATCTGTGAGTCTTTTGCCGCATTTATGCCTGTTGTATTTATACTTCTTCTTGTTTTGTTATTTATAGACGGTGAGCAGACGCTTTTATATCTTTCAGAGGAATATAAAAATTATGATTATATTACAAGTAGAAAGCACGATATTTGGCTAAACTTTAATTCTGTATTTATAAGAAGCGTTCTTTTGATTGGTACACTACACATACTTACATACTATTATCTTTACCATTCTATAAAACAGGATTGTGAAGGAACTGGAAGATTTAAAGGATTCTTCTCATTCTTATCCTCTGCCTCGGAAGAAGGAAAGGAGGTTGATCATGACGATAAGCTTTATACATATTCTATCTGCATAGCTTTTGCATATTCTTTATCAATGACTTTTATAGCGTTCGATTTTATTATGTCACTTGATGTTCATTTTTATAGCACTTTATTCGGTGTTTATTATTTCATGGCATCAGTTTTGGCAGCTTTAGGTTTGGTTGTAATAATTTCATCAATGATGGCGATTAAATTTAAATTAGAATCTGTAATCACTGAATTTCAATTTTATGATGCAGCAAAACTAATGTTTGGTTTAAGTGTTTTTTGGCTCTATACATTCTATTCACAATTTTTACCTATTTGGTATGCGAATATGCCTGAGGAAACAGGTTATATAGCAACTCGTGTTTTTGATGAGCCATATAAGTCATTAGCATGGGTAACTTTGACATGCGTCTTCGTTATACCTTTTGTAACGTTAATTCCAAGGACAACTAAAATTGTTAAACCTATTTTGGTATCTATAGCTACAGTATCCTTTTTGGGATTATTTGTAGAGAAGATAGTATTAATTTATCCTTCTATAATGCATGATCATTTCCATTTTGGTTTAGAAAGTATTTTGATATCTTTTGGATTTATGTGTTTATTTTTGTTGTGTGTAACTAAATTTCTTGCCTATTTCCCAATTTTTGGATTAAAAGATAAGAAATTAATTAAGAAACTTTCAAATGGAGGTGGACATCATTAATGGATAAGAATAGTGACAGACTAGGAACGGCGGGTGCAATTGGATTTGCAGTAGGCGTTTTTGGATTTATATCAACTTTATTGATAATTTCATTTTTGGGACCTTTTCTTCCTGACTTGATTAGGAAGGTTTTTGGGGTTATAAATTAATTCTTAATGAAACCAAAAATTACTTATAAAGATTCCGGGGTTAATATTAAAGCTGGTAACGATTTTGTAAGTAAAATACAACCATATGTTAGGAAAACATTGAACAGAAATGTTCTTGGGAATACAACATCCTTTGCCGCTGCTTATTCAATTGATCAAGAAAAAATTAAGAATCCTGTTTTAGTTTCTTGTACAGATGGCGTTGGTACCAAGATTGAAGTTGGAATAAAAACGAATAAAATCAAAGGACTTGGTATTGATCTTGTGGCTATGTCTGTAAATGATCTAATTTGCACAGGTGCAAAGCCACTTTTTTTCTTAGATTATCTGGCTACATCGAAATTAAACCTTAATTATCATTCTGAAATTATTAAAGGAATTGTTGATGGTTGTAGGTTGTCATCTTGCTCTTTGGTGGGAGGTGAAACAGCAGAAATGCCTGGAATGTATAAGGGTAAGGATTTTGATCTCGCAGGATTTGCCGTAGGCATTGTAGATAGAAAAAAAATTATTGATCCAAAAAAATTAAAGGAAATGAAATTTTAGTGGGTATTTCTTCCAGTGGACCTCATTCTAATGGATATTCTCTAATAAGGAAACTTTTTTTTAATAGGAACATTAGGAATTTAAATAATTCGGCTTTAATTAACTCTGTAATGAAGCCTACAAAGATATATGTAGACTTAATCTCTAGTATTCAAAAAAAGATTTCAATTAAAGGTATGGCTCATATAACAGGTGGGGGATTAATTGAAAACATACCTAGATTTCTTCCTAAAGGAATGGGTGTTGAATTGATAGAGAAAAAATTACCTAAGGTAAAATTGTTTAAGGAAATTCAAGCAAAATCAGGATTAGATTTCAATGAAATGATTAGGATATTCAATATGGGTATAGGATTTGTTATATGTATTAATTCAAAAGATTTAGAAAGGTTGGAAAAAATCTTGAAGTTGAAAAAGGAAAAAGCTTATCTGATTGGTAGAGTAATCAAGAAATCCGAATTTAGAATTATTTAGTAATACCATCCTTGAGGAGAATAGTTAAAGGTTATGTTTATGTTCAATTTCTTTAGCGTCCAAGCAGAAGGAAATGGTCCAAAAGGAGCAGCCTGGAATATCGCACTCTTTGCTTCTTTATCTAAATCTATGTAGCCTGAAGATTTTAAAGTTTTAATATTATTTAATTTTCCAGTTTTATCTAAGGATATTTTTAATACAACTTGTCCTGTCTCACCTCTTTGAAGAGAAGATTTAGGATATGACCACGTCATTTCAATTTTTCTCTTGATTCTTAAAAAATATGAGATGTATTTAAATTCTTGAGTGTTAAAGTCGACAGTGACTTCATCATTACTTTCAGGATCAGTTGGACCAGGATTAAATATTGATTCTTTTTGCATAGTAGAATCTTCAGCTATCTTTTTTTCTTTATTTTTTTTCTTGTATTCTAAATCTCCAAAATCTTTTGATTCTTTATCATTGTTTGAATCATTTTTCCTAGACTCTTTACTTTGAATTTTCCTTAAAGATTTCTTATTAAGATTTTTAATTGGTGCTTTCTTAATTTTCTCATTTAATGCCTTATTAGAATTTTCTGCTAATCTTTTGGAAGTATTATCTAATTTATTTGAGTCAGGAGAGCTAATATCTGTTATTTCAAGATACTTTAAGGGTTTCTTATAACCTTTATTAAATAAACTATAATTTTGAAATATAAGAAAAATAAAAATATGAATAATAATTGATATTAAAATAAATTTTTGCTTTTTAATCTTTAAATTAAATTTTTTCATTTTATTTAATAAAATGTATCATTATGTGGTGATTAAAGCAGTAATTTTTTTCTTTCTTACCTTCACTATAATAACTTTATTCCAAAATTCAGAGGCAGCTTATTCCCCAAAACAGAGGTGGAATTATAAAAAAAAAGAAGATACTATTAACCATCATACATTGAATTTGAAAATTAAAGCAAAAAATCAAAGAATTACTTCTAATGATAGTATGGAGAAGATTAAAGGAGATAAGGATGGTTCATATAAGCGCAGACCTGGATCTCCAAGAGAAAGATGGTAGTCCCGAATAAGTTTAAATTTGTTACTATATTTTTATTTCTAATTTTTTTTATTAGTGGATGTTCCTGGTTATCAAAGGAATGGGAAGATCGCCCTAAATGGCTGATGCCTGATGCTTCAAGCTCTAAATCTAATGATATAAATGAACCTTCTGATATTACTTTAGTTTCTGGTTTTAATCTCACGTCAACTCCTGGTGAAGTAAAAGATGAAATAATGGCTGGTGGCCTAAAATATGAAAAATCGAAGAATGATAAGAAGGCGAAGTTGTTAAGTTATAGTTTTGGGGGAACGCTACTTAATGTCTCAAATCCTTTTACTTATAGTTCCTCTGATTCTACAGTTAATTTTTTTGAAAATTCAATCTTATCCACCAGAGTCACTTTTAATGCATTGAATAAGGGAAACTTAGAAGAAATCGTAAATTCTTTGTATGAGATATTGGTTAATAGTTATTCGTATCCAGAGTCTGAGAACTCAATTTACTCTTTTCAAACATACAGCTGGAGTAATGATGATCTACAGATTTTTTTATCTGTGGATGAGGAGAACAATAGGGTCTTAGTCACGGAAATTAACACCAAGCTAGAAGAATCAAGAAGTTTTAAAGAATTTAAGAAAAAATATATAGATCAATATCAGACTTATGAGGAAGAGGTACGATATGGAAAAATTAAGCGTTAGCTATATCCTTATCAATAATTTCGGCAAAGTCTTCCATAATTTTATTTAAAGAATAATCTTTTGGAGTATACACAGCTCTAACACCAGAATTCTTTAATGTTGTATGATCCTCGTCAGGAATAATCCCACCAACAATTAAAGGAGTATTTCCACAGCCTTTTTTGTTCATTATTTCGATTATTTTTGGAACAACTGTAAGATGAGACCCAGATAATATACTTAGTCCGACTAAATCAACATCCTCTTGCTCTACAGTGCTAACTATTTCGTCCGGAGTTAATCTAATTCCATGATAAATTACTTCCATTCCTACGTCTCTTGCTCTAACAGCAATTTGTTCGGCACCATTTGAATGTCCATCAAGACCAGGTTTTCCAACAAGTATTTTTATTGGTCTTCCAAGTTTTTTATTAACAATTTTTACTCTATCACGTACTGTTTTAATTTCCTCATCATTAACATTGGATGCTATACCGGTTCCTGTTGGCGGTCTATATTCTCCAAACACTTCTCTTAATGCACCTGCCCATTCACCGGTTGTTACACCGTTCTTTGCACATTCAATTGATATTGGCATTATATTATTGGAACTTTTTATAGCATCTTTTAGCTTACTTAAGCTATCCCCAACAAGCTTCATATCTCTATTCTTTTTATAATTATCTAGAGAAGTTATTTTTTCAGAAACAATTTTGTCATCAACTTTTTGTATTGATTCATCTACAGATAATGGTGACACTTCAGTCTCTTCAAAAACATTAACGCCAATAATTTTTTTAGTACCATTCTCTATTTGATGAGATCTTTTGGCAAGTGAGCTAACTAGGGCTTCTTTCATATAACCATTTTCAAGTGCTACAGCGGCTCCTCCCATATCATCTATTTTATCAATTTCGTTATATGCGGCTTTCTTCAAATCATTAACTTTATTTTCTATAACTGTAGAACCTTCAAAGATATCAGAAAATTCCAATAAGTCCGTTTCAAACGCAAGTATTTGCTGGAATCTTAATGACCATTGTTGATCCCAAGGTCTAGGTAAACCAAGTGCCTCATTCCATCCAGGAAGTTGTACTGCCCTAGCTCTTGCGTTCTTACTTAAAGTTACCGCAAGCATTTCAATGATAATCCTTGCAACATTATTCTCTGGTTGTTGCGCAGTTAATCCTAGCGAGTTAACTTGGACTCCATATCGAAATCTTCTATATTTTGGATCTTCAACACCATAGCGTTTACGGCAAATCTCATCCCACATTTCAGTAAATGCTCTCATCTTACATAACTCTTCAACAAACCTAATTCCTGCATTAACAAAAAATGATATTCTTCCAACAACTTTAGGAAAGTCTTCTTTTGGAATTTGGTTAGATTCTTTCACAGTATCCAAGATGCAAATAGCATTGGAGAGAGCAAAAGCAATCTCTTGTACTGGTGTTGCTCCTGCTTCTTGTAGGTGATAGCTGCAGATATTGGTTGGATTCCATTTTGGTATGTTCTTATAACAAAAAACAATCATATCCGATATAAGCTGAATTGATTCTTTAGGAGGAAAAATATATGTTCCTCTGGAAAGATACTCCTTGAGTATATCGTTTTGAGTTGTACCTTGTAATTTAGACATATCAACACTGTCTTTATCAGCGGTAGCGCAATAAAGCGATAGAAGCCAAGCAGCCGTTGCATTTATTGTCATTGAAGTGTTCATTTTTTCCAGAGGTATGTCTTCAAATAGCTTGTTCATATCCTCTAGGTTTGATATTGGGACACCAACTTTTCCAACTTCTCCCTCTGATAAAATATGATCAGAGTCATAGCCTGTTTGAGTAGGAAGATCAAATGCAACACTTAGTCCGGTTTGACCCTTTTTAAGATTTGTTTTAAAAAGTTTATTAGATTCCTCTGCAGTGCTATGTCCTGCATAAGTTCTCATTATCCATGGTCTATCTACTTTTTTATCCATATTCTACTTATTCGTTTGAACCTAAAATATCATACCCTGTGATAGATTTACTTTTTTCTGCCATAAGATCTAAGTACTCTTTTTCAACTAAACCAGCAAGATATGCTTTTGATACTCTCATTAAAGCAATTTTGGCAGTTGCTTCATCAATCATCTCTCCTGTGTCAGGGTTGAACATCGATCCACCACCCATTTCGTGATAAAAATCTAGCTGTTGTTTAGCTTCTTTTATTTGTTGCTCATTAGGAGTAAAAGCACTATTCGATATAACAGCCTGTTGTGGATGAATAACCCACGTCCCGTCCATTCCAATTAAAGCAGAGCCCTCGACTTTTTTCCTTAAGCCTTCCTCAACTTTTTTTACTTGTTCTGGTGTATCGTCTTTTCTCCAAAGACCTAAGTAAACATTATCTATTGCATGAAGTCCCGCAGCTTTTGCAGCTGTTATGACAGCTTTCTTTTCATAATAAAAGACCTCATTTTGAGCATCAAGACAAGCACTTGGATCTACCCCAAGTTCAGCTGTATAGTCTGCTATACCAAAAATTAGTCCTGCCATTCTCGGAGATGCTTTTGCCATATCAAAAGCATATTCAAGTGCTCTAGGTCTTTCTATTAACGCCTCTATTGCAAGTTTTGTTTTCCATCCGTTTTTCGCTTCTAGTTCATCTAATGTATCAGAAACTAATTTTACATCTTCAGGTCCATTACATTTTGGTATTATAATTCCATGAAATTTATCTACTGCACCACTTAGGACAGCTTCCATGTCACCTCTAAAAAATTCCGATCTTAAGTTGTTTGGTCTGACAGTTATAACTTTTTTTCCAAAATCTAAAGTGTTAAGAGCTTCTACCATTGTAGCTCTACTTTTATCACCTTTAAATTCATAAGGACATGCATCCTCAAGGTCAGCCATTACGTGATCGACGGGAGTTTTTTCAGCGCTAGCTGCATTTGTATGTAACTTCATGTTATGACCAGGGTAAGTCAACTCTGTTCTGGGTACTACTACTCGTGTTCCTTCATCTAATATAAACAATATACTTTCCTCCAAAAATAATATTTATTTTAAAATTGCCTTAGCAATAACTTCATGTTGTATTTCACTTGTACCTTCAAATATACTGATTACTCTTCCGTCTCTCCAATATCTTTCAACTGGAAATTCTTTAGAGTATCCATATCCTCCTAAGACCTGCATAGCCTCACGGGTTACAAACTCAACTGCTTTTGCAGCTTTCACTTTCGCCATACCTGCTTCTAAGTCACACCTCTTACCAGAGTCTTTAAGAGAAGCGGCGTAGTATGTAAGTTGCCTTGCAGCTTCAAGCTCTACTTTCATTTCTGACAGCTTCATTCTGATCGCCTGATGTTCACAGATTGGTACGCCAAATTGCTCTCTTTCTTTAGAGTATTGTAATGCAAAATCAAAAGCAGCTTGTGCAACTCCAACAGCACGGGCGGCAGTTTGCAGCCTAGCACTTTCATAGCTAACCATTAATTGGTAAAAGCCTCTATTTTCTTCGCCACCTAGAAGTCCTTCATCGGGAACAAATACATCTTCAAAAGCCAAGTTAAAGGATCTCATTCCATGATATCCTACTGTAGGTATTGGCTCACCTTGAATATTTGGATGAACAATCTTCTCCGCAGATTCTTTTTCAACAAAAAACATGCTTAGGCCTTTATGTCGAAGAGATGCATCAGGATTAGTTCTAGCTAAAACCATAAGTACATTTGCTCTGTTTGCGTATGTACACCATGCTTTTGCACCATTAAGTAAATAGCCCCCATCTGTTTTTGTTGCTTTCATTATCATACTTGCAGAGTCAGAACCTGAGTCAGGTTCAGTAAAGGCAGCTGCTGGCAAAATTTTTCCTGTTGCAAGTCCAGGTAAGTACTTCTTTTTTTGTTCTTCAGTTCCATGGGCTTGTAAAAGAGTCCCCATAATAACCCCTCTTGTCATAACACTTCCTACACTTAGCCAACCTTTGCTTAATTCTTCAGCAACAATAGTCATTGTGATATTATCAAGACCTAATCCATCATATTCCTCAGGAAACAAGACTCCAAAGTAACCTTGTTCGGCCATTTTTTCGATAATTTCCATTGGTATTTCAGCATTTTTAGCATCAAGCTCATTTGCTATTGGTTGGATTTCCTCGTCCGTAAAACGTTTAACCGCACTTCTAAATTCTTCGTGATCACTATTAACAAAAGACATAATTATACACCCTCCATATTATATCATTTAGTTTAAAACGGGATTAACTCTATCATAATTATACATTCCAGAAATCGAATGGAAAGAGTAAAAAAACTTTAATATATTAAAATTATATATATATTATAAGTATAAAGATTTTAAGGAGATTATTATGGGATTTAGTCATATTAATATTGAACTTGAGAAAGGAAATGTAAAAATTAAGTTACGACCTGATCTTGCACCTAATCATGTTGAGCGTATTACAGAGTTAGCATCCGAAGGTTTCTATGATGGAGTTGTTTTCCATAGAGTGATACCAAATTTTATGGCACAAACAGGTGACCCCACAGGAACTGGAACTGGTAGTTCAGAGAAGCCTAATTTGAATCAAGAATTCTCAGATGAAAATCATGTAAGGGGAACTGCTTCAATGGCAAGATCAGCAGATCCAAATAGTGCGAACTCGCAGTTTTTTATATGCTTTGGTGATTGCTCTTGGTTGAATGGTCAGTATACTGTTTGGGGTGAAGTTGAAGAAGGTATGGAGTTAATTGATCAGATAAAGAAAGGTGAAGACGAAAGTGGTGTTGTTCAAAACCCAGATAAAATGATTAAAGTTGTACCAGTAGAAGGTTAGGAAGAGAAAGATGGATATTGACTCAAAAATGGAAGATATTGGAAAGAAATGGAATAGAATGGCAAGAAAAATTCCTTTCCTAAGAGATAATGGGTGGATTTTTATGCCAATTTTTTATCTAGGGTTAATTGGAATCATCGTTGCAATATATTTTGTAATAAATGAGTCACATCATAATACATATTATAATAATGGTTCAGTTGATGGAGTTTCAATAAATTCAGATTTTAATACTGAAAAACCGTCATATATAAAATTTTCATCTGATACAAATGAATATGTAGTTATCTCAAAATTATTAGATGCTAAAAATTTTAATTTACAAGTTAAAAAAACAAACTTGCAAGATTTAAATAATGTTTCATCTTTTTATTCTGGAAACTTAGAAGGAACTATTGGAAGTGTAGGTTATTTTGCGTATAACGATATTGACTGTAATAAAATGAGAGCAATTTCTATTAGTAACTTAGGAAAGCACCATATGGTTAGTTCTGATAGCGGAGTGAGCCAGTCGCTATCATGGGAGTCCGATGATTACAGGTTCTCTTTTATTAATAAGTATTTATCAAATGGTATTGAGCTTGAAAGTTTTTGTACTTACATAGTGTCTAATAAGTAAATAGTTTGGTGAGTAAGATTTTAGAATATTTAGATTTTCAGTCAGTACAGAATCAATATGAGTATCAAGATGAGACTAGTTTTTTTCCGCCCACACTTGAAACAGAATCTTGTTTTTCACGACATCTTTTAGTTAATAGGTTTCTTCAAACAAAAATGCCGAAATTTTTATATTGGTCTATAGAAGCTGATCCAAATGTACTAATGGATCCTTTTTGTATGGAAACCATTTGTTATTGGACAGACTCTTTGAATGAATCTAATAAGGAAAATAAGGAAGCTATAAAAAAATTGTTACTTAATATAGGGATAGCTTTGAGTAAACCTAGAAATTTGTCTAAATCTTTTCATTATGAGACCGGGTATGTCCATTATTTAAGCGAGAAAACAGAGCCTTATATTTCATTTGAAGTTCATCCACCAAGGCGATGTTTTAGATTGGTTGAAAGTTTTGAAAGAGTAGTCAGCAAAATAAAACAAATTGAGATTCTTGGAATGGATTTAAAAGTGGAGCTTGAGAATAAATATTCATTGGTTGATTTAAATGTTAATTTTTCTGATAAAAATCATGTAGCTGCACAAGTAATATCAAGAACCCATAATAATTTACAAAAAAACAAAAATGATAAATCTGATTTATTTTTAACTCCGCACATTGCAGAGGAGATTTATAAAGATGCTAAGGTATTTTGTAGAGGACTAAAGTATATTGTAGACACCTTTCAGATTGTAGATTATTGGAGTCCAGACAAGAAGAGATAGAAGAATTTTTTAAACTTATCCATACCTATGTAGATCCCAACGTTAATTCCAAATAGAAGAACTTTTTTCAATAATGAAATTCTATCAAAATATGTTGCAATAAAGATAAATTGACAAATCCACATCCATCCCGAGATTATCAAGAATGCACCAAGTTTTACTTGATCATAATAAGTTACATTACATTCTGTTGTTAAAGATATTATTATTAATAAAATAGATCCAAATATCACAGGCGAAAGAGTATAGCTAAAAGGTTTCAATATTGCTGAAAAAGAAAGTTGCTTTGGAGAGCCACCAAATAATCTTCCAAATAAAGATAAAGCGAAACAGCTTATAATGATTTCAGTAAAGTAAAAAATAGAGCTAAAGTTTGATAGTGCATATTTGTTGTCAAAAATGTAATAAGCTATATCATCAAGAAGCGTAGCTAAAATTATAATAAACATTGCCCGACTTAAAGGAATATAATGTTTGTTTAATGACGCAGCCATATATATTTTGTTGCTTAAAAAGAGGCTTGATAATAGATATAAAATCATATTGTTAAATACTCATTGTAATTTAATTAATCTTTATAGTAGTATATATTAAACGTTTACTTTTAATCTATAGTTAATTTGCCCCATGGAGATCGATATTGAGCGGAAATGACACTAAAAAATCACTTAAAAAGAGAATAATTGAAGTTTTGGGTTACCTTGTTAGTGGGATTGCCCTTTATTTTGTATACAAATACGTAATTAATATTGATCTTGAAGCAGCAAAGCAGAAACTAAGCTATACATGGATTCCTCTATTGTTAGTTTTTATAGCTATTTATATAGTCTTGATGAGTTTTCTGGCTACAGGATGGAGGTATATGCTGGAATTACTTCACGGATCTAGTCTCCCGAAATGGAGGATTATAGGAATATATACAAAAACTCAAATATATAAATACATACCTTCAAATTTGATGCACGTAATTGCTAGGATATATTTCGCTACTAAGCTAGGACCTTCTAAAACAAATGTTGTACAAAGCTATTTTTTAGAAATAGTCTTTATGGTTTTAATAGGATTAATAATTGTTTTGACAACAGTCTATACTGGCAGCTTTACTCTTTCAGACGAGTTAATATTAAAATTCAAGACTGCTCTTGCTGGGGGCGGAAAAGTTTTTTCATATGGTATTTTAATTTTCGGTGTTGTAGCAATAGCTTTTTATCTTATAAAGGCTCTGAGAAATTATAAGTCAGCTTTCTCTTCAGATAATTTAATGCGAATAGTTAAATTATTTGTTTTATTAGTTTGCTTTTTCTTTGGAATGGGATGCGTAGAATACTTTGTTTTTTCTGGTTTACTTGGTATGGATATTGGTTTTTTATATGTCGTTTCATTATTTACAATCACATGGTTAGGAATGTTTATTATTCCTGGAGCTCCGGGTGGCATAGGAATAAGGGAATTTATTGTTATCGCCTTATTATCTCCTATTTATGGACCTGATGATCCTACTATTGGAATATTGATTTTCCGGGTTATAACTGTACTTGGCGATGCACTTTTATTGCCTATTGGCACTATATTTGTTCCAGAAGAGTTATCTGAGGCAAAAGAAGTTTAAAATAATATATTGACAAAAAACCTGTAATTGTGTAAGTTACTATACATCAGGTTGAGTTAGAGATAATATTGATTGTCTCACGTAGAAAGCTAAGAGATTAGCACTAAAACTCAACTTTTTTTTTCGCCTTTTTTTCCCAATCATTTATGTAATCCACATTCTCTGTTGTTTTCAACCTTAGTTGGATCAAAATAGTCGAATTCATTTTCTAATTTATTTTTACTCATATATAAATCAAGGTCCTTATCTTTCCAATTATAGAATGGGGATATTTTTAACAAGTTGTTAACTCCTTCACTTAATATATTGATGCTGTCTCTGAAGTTGGTCTGCCCAATTCTAAGATTTGTAATCCATAAATCAGGATTTATTTCACTAATTGCCCTATTGAATGGTTCAAGTTTAACGTATTTTGTAAAATCAGAGTGACTTTTATCGCCAACACCTGGAATTCCTCCCATCAAGGCATTCAAATATTCTCTCGTATATTTTGGCGTATAGATTTCAATATTTAGATTATGTTCTAAAATTAGTTTCTGTGCGTGAATGTAGGTTGCTTGTGTGTTATATCCTGTATCGCACCATATTATTTTAATATCAGGTTTGATTTCTATGCATAAGTGTATTATTGCTGCCTCGTAAGGTCGAAAATTTGTTGTTAGTATCGGATTTCTACTGTTTTTAAGTCCCCATTGGATTATTTTTTCTGGAGATTCATTTTCTAACTTTTTATTTAGCTTAACTAAGTCTCTTTTCATTTTATATTTCCTATAATATTTGTTAGATAGAATGACAAACCTACACATATAATTGGAGCGAATATCCAAAACGCTAATATCTTTAAGACACTTTTGTTCTTAAATGTCTTTTTAAAACCTGAAGTTGAGCAGGAAAATCCAATAATTCCTGAGGTTATTATTTCAGCCATTGAAATTGGAATTCCATAAAATGAAGCTACTGCCAAGAATGTTCCCCCCGTAAAGTTTACAGACACTGCTCTTATTAGGGAGAGTGATGTTATTTTTGTTGCAATGTTTTCTATGATACCTCCTCCAAATATTAGGGCACCAAGGGCCATAAAAAACCCTGATATAAGTGCCGCGTCTTTTGCAGATATCAGATCAAGTCCGACTATCGGTGCTGCTGCATTTGCTGCATTATTTGCTCCTGCAAAGAGTGCTAGGAAGCAAGCTGATGAAATTACCAATATCCTTAGCGATAAGTGTATCTTTTGAGTTTTTTTTCCATCTAAACTAATAAGCTTATTAACTATATTAAAATATATGTATTTCCCAATAATATAATTTACCAGCCATATTCCTATTGGGGTTATAATCCACCAAAGTACAATTTCGCTTGCTTTTGATAAATTTAGAGCATTGAGGCTTAATCCTATTCCAAAGATTGTACATACCACAATGTGTGTTGTTGCTATCGGAATCTTCGCCTTATTTGCAATTATTATTGAAATAATTGGTACCAGTAAAACCAAATAAATTAAAAAAGAATGTAAACTTATAAAATCAATCTTTAATAATTCCTTACCCACCGTTGTAACAACATTTTCTCCTGCTATAGAACCTCCAAGAAAGACAAATACAAAGGCCAGCGAAAGAGCGCCTAGTTTGGTTAGCATCTTTGACCCGTAGACGGTGGACATAGATGAAGCTGCATTATTTGCTCCAATATTGAAAGCTAAAGTGAGACTTAAGACAGAAATTAAAACAATTTCCATTATTTAATAATCCCTGCACCAACAGTATTATTTGTTTCTATATCTATAATAATAAAAGCGCCTAATACTTTATTGTTTCTGTATGAATCAAAAACAATATCGTTTTGGATTTTAATTTCAACATTTCCTATATCATTCATATGTATTGTCTCATTAGAGGGCATTTCTGTAAGTGATTGAATATTGATTTTATTAATTATTTTAGTAATCATAATTTTTGAACTTTTATTTGCATGTTTAATAAAATATTTTTTCTTTATACTCAGACTCTCATCATCCATCCAGCATATTTGAGCAATGATTTTATTGCCAACTTTAGGTCTGTAATTTATTGATGTGATTACATCTCCGCGAGAAATCTCTAATTCATCTTCAATCACTAAGGTCCCTGATTGATTTCTATTTATGGCATCTGTGTAGTTGCCTAGATTGATAATTTTTTTAATTTTTGATTTTTTCTTACCTGGATGAATCTCAACTTCGGACCCTATATGAAACTCGCCTGATGTTACTGTTCCCATATATCCACGAAAATCTTTAATCTTATTGTTATCAACTCTTGATACTAGTTGAACTGGAAAACAGGATTCATTAGATTGATTTTTTGATTTAATTTTACTGTTTTCAAGCATTTTTATTAATGTTTCTCCTTTATACCATGACAAATTATCACCTCTGTCAACAATCATATCTCCGTCTAGTGCTGAGATTGGAATAAAATTAAGAGAATCAATAGATAGATTATTGCTGGTCTTTAAAAAATCTTTTTTAATAGATATGAATTTCTGTTCATCATATTCTATTAAGTCCATTTTATTTATCGCGACTATAATATTTTTTACCCCCAATAAATAGCTTATGTACAAATGCCTTCTTGATTGACTTAGTACTCCTTTTCGAGAATCTATTAAGATTATAGCAAGACTTGAATTGCTAGCCCCTGTAAACATATTTCTTGTATATTCTTCATGACCAGGTGTATCAGCAATAATAAATTTACGCTTAGGAGTCGAAAAATATCTATATGCAACATCAATTGTTATTCCTTGTTCTCTTTCATCTTTAAGGCCATCTGTAAGATGAGCAAGATCAATTTTCTCAGAATTTTTTCCTTTTGAATAATTTTTCAAGGCTTCAATATGATCAATAAAAACACCTTTAGAGTCATACAAAAGTCTTCCAATCAAAGTAGATTTACCATCGTCAACGCTCCCAGCAGTAGCAAATCTAAGTATTTCAGGTGAATTTTCCAATTTAAAAATATCCTTCTTTCTTTTTATCTTCCATTGAATTAGATCCATGATCTATAATTCGGGTCTCTCTTTCACTTCTTTTTGCTTTAAGCGTTTCATGTAAAATTTTGTCAATGCTATCAGCATCAGACTTAATTGCTCCGGTACACGGAATACATCCTAAAGTTCTGAATCTTGATTCAATTTCTTCAGCCTTTAAATTTGTATCGTTTTCTACTGGTATTAGATTTTTATTTTGAACATGTAATTTTCTCTTTTTTGAGAAATATAAAGAAGTGATTTTTATTTCTTCGTGTTTTATATAATTCCAAATATCCGATTCTGTCCAACTTGATAATGGAAAAACTCTAACCGATTCATCCTCATCTATTTGTCCATTAAAAATATTCCATAGTTCAGGTTTTTGTGATTTAGGATTCCATTGACCAAATGAATCTCTGAAGGAAAAAATTCTTTCCTTCGCTCTAGATTTTTCTTCATCTCTTCTTGCACCCCCAATAGCAGCATTAAAATTATATTTAGACAAGGCATCAAGTAGTGCTTGTGTTTTTAAAGCCCCACAACATTTTGCAACACCATTTTTTAATGGGTGAAACTTTTTCTTTATTGCTTCTTCGTTTCTATAAACTATTAGATTCGCGCCTATCTCTTTAGTAAAGCTGTCTCTGAATTCATACATCTCTCTAAATTTATATCCTGTATCAACATGTAATAATGGAAATGGAATTTGAGAGGGGTAAAAAGCCTTTCTTGCAAGATGAAGCATCACGCTTGAATCCTTTCCTACAGAATAAAGCATTACAGGATTGCTAAATTCTGCAACGACTTCTCGAAGTATAAAAATTGCTTCACTCTCAAGTTCTTTTAAATATAAATTTTCTTTCATTTATACAACTTCCCCTCGTAGAATCTCAAAATCGGTCTTATTGCAAAAATCTCCAAATGGTTCATCATCGGTTTCTCTATTTTTTTTCCAATAATTTATAAGTTTTGAAATTTTATTTGGAAGCTCATCGTCATCGACAAGCTCAAGAAAAAGCCTGTTTAGCCTAGTTCCAAAAAAATCTCCACCTAAATAGATGTTGTATTTTTTTGCTGTCGCACCTATAAGCCCAATCTCAGATACTGGTGGTCTTGAGCAGGAATTTGGGCAGCCACTCATTCTAATTTTTATTTTCTCGTTTCCAAGTCCCCTACGATCAAGTTCGTCAATTAGAGTAGGTAAAAATCTCTCAGCTTCTGCTACCGCAAGACTACAAGTTGGAAGAGCTGGACAAGCCATTGAAGCAAGTCTTAAATTTGAATATCGTTCATTAGTATCTATTCTATTTTCCTCAAGCATTTTCTTAATCCCGTCAACATCTTTTTCGTTAACATTTACAAGAATTAAGTCTTGAGTTGCCGTTAGCCTTGTTTCAACTTGATATTTTTTAATTATTTTTGAAAGACCCGACTTGAGTTTTACCGATTCTTTATCCTTTATTCTTCCATTTTCAATAAAAATTCCGCAGTAGAATTTATTTTTTTCCTTTTGCCTGTGCCACCCATAATAATTGTCTAATTTTGCCAATGACTTCTTAATATATGGATTAAGCTTAAATCCTAACCTTCTTTCAAGCTCATCTCTAAATTTACTAACTCCCCAACTTTCTAGTAGGTATTTCATTCTAGCTTGCTTCCTGTCTGTCCTAATTCCAAAATCTCTTTGAATGCTTATTATTCCTTTTACAACCTCAATGACTTTATCTTCTTTACATGACCCTAACTCATCAGCAAGTCTTGGAAAAGTTTGGGATTGTCTATGATGACTTCCCATTCCACCTCCAACTAAGATATTAAAATCTTTATTTTTCTTATCTATAATAGGGAGTATTCCTATATCTTGTGTATAGATATCGATAGAGTTGTCTAGTTCGTGACCAACGCCAATTTTGAATTTTCTTGGTAAATACGTTTTTTTATATAAAGAGTCTTCCTTAATCTTATCATTGTTTATTTTCGTTGATACTTTTTCGCCATCTACCCATATTTCATAGTATCCTTTTGATTTTGCCAATGTTTCTTTATCGATTTTCTTCGCTAATTCCTGAGCATCATAATTAAGGTCTTGTCGAATATCAGAAATAGGAGACGCCACCGTATTTCTAACGATATCGCCACAAGCACCATAGGATGTTATTAGGTTTTCATTAAGGGTGGTAACTAACTCTTTTAAATTTTTCTTTCCAATACCATGAAATTGAAAACATTCTCTGGTCGTTATTCTTAAAGTTGGATTAGCCCATTTGTTTGTAATTTCATCCATTATCAACCATTGCTTGGGGCTTATATTCCCACCGCCTGGATTCTTTGTTCTAATCATGAAGCTATAATCTTTTTCGAGTCTAGCCTTCATTAATTCTTTTCTTCTGTCTCTATCATCTTGTTGATAAATTCCATGAAATTTTAATATTTGCTCGTTATCACTAGTGAATTTAATAGTATCTTGATCCAGCAATTCCTCTTGTATAGTTCCTCTTAAACCATTGCTAGCCTCTTTTATAGCCTCATTTTTTACTAATTTTACTTCTTTTTTCATATTCCTCTCCGTTATTTTTTAGTTAATTTGATAGAGCAATAAATATAATTATTGATTGCTTAATGACCTTAATTTGCGATATCAAATTAGATTCTTTGGCTTAGTTGTTACAACAACAAGAGTTTGAAAGGGGTAGGCAATGTAATTTTTTTCCACTATGGGATAAAAATATATTTAATTTATTCATAACAAACTCCGTAAATTATTTGTAACTCAAAGAGGAAAGGTGCTCAAGGCTCCCTTGCCCTGTTTAGCAATTATTTTAAGTCGTTGCAAGTAGAGTTAAATGACGACTAAAAGGATTATAGCACTTTATATAATTAAACTTCAAGTTTTTTTAAAAAATTAATATGATATATTATTTTTTAATGGCAAACGATAATTTTCAAATCATTAGTTTTTACAAGTTTGTTGGCTTAGTTGACGTTCACAATATTAAGGACCAGCTTTTTGTATTATGTAAAAAGCATTCGGTTTTAGGGACTATTATTTTGGCGAAAGAAGGTGTAAATGGAATGTTGGCAGGTAACCTTAATTCTATTAAATCTATTATGGTTTTTTTTGAAGGACTAGGTTTCTCATCAATAGATTTTAAATTTTCCGAATCAGAGACTAAGCCTTTCAAAAGATTGAGGATAAAAACTAAAAAAGAGTTAATAAGTCTTGGGTATCCTGAATTGTCTAATCCAAATGAGGTTGTTGGGAAATATATTGAACCTGAGGACTGGAATAATGTTCTAAATGATAAAGATGTTCTTTTAATAGATACAAGAAACAAATATGAAACCTCGATTGGCACATTTAATAATGCTATTGTTCCAAATATAAAAAATTTTAAAGAGTTCCCAGATTTTATAGAAGAATCTGAAATTAATAAAAATACTAAGATTGCTATGTTCTGCACAGGTGGAATTCGCTGTGAGAAGGCTAGCTCATATTTATTAAAAAAGGGTTTCAAGAACGTGTCACATCTTAAAGGGGGGATAATTAAGTATTTGGAGAAGGTCCCGCAGAATAAATCGAAATGGGAAGGAGAGTGTTTTGTTTTTGACAATAGAGTTTCTATTGAGCAGGATTTGAAGCAAGGTAATTATTTAAATTGCAATGGATGTGGAAGTCCTTTAAGAAAAGATGAAATTGAAAGTCCAAAGTATAAAAAAGGAGTTTCTTGCCCAAAGTGTTTTGACTCTTTAACCAAGGAAAAAATATCTAGATCAACTGAAAGGCAAAAACAGGTAGAGTTATCAGCAGAAAGAGGGGAGGTTCATATTGGTGAATAGGCTGATTTTATTAATTTTCTTGATGATTTCGTGTAATACCAGCGATGAAGTTTATCAAGCTGAGGGTATTTTTGTGAATTCTGATAATTTAAGAATTGGAACTGTTGATATAATGGAGCAGGGAAATGGTTCTAACTTTAGGATACATCTTAAGACACTAAAGCCAGGATCTTATGCTATGCATATCCATGAAAAAGGCGAATGTAAATTTCCCGATTTTCTAACAGCTGGTGACCATCATGGCTTAAAAGATGACGGAACTTTTTATGGAGATTTTGCTCCTATATATGTAAAAAACGAGTTGAGCCAATATACTGGGAAATTGAAGAAATTTAATCAAACTATTTTTTTAGATAATGTTCTCTTAAACCCAAGGTCTGAATTTACCATACTTGATGAGGATGGTTCAGCAATTATTATACACGAGGGACCTCAGGGAGGAAAAAGGATAGCCTGTGCGAACATTAAAAGAAAGTACTAACCTAAACCGCCTTCTAACTCCAATTTTTCTAAATCATCAAAACCACCGATAAATTTATCATCAATAATAATCATAGGGACTGTTCTCCAATTGTATTTGGTTGATACTTCGAGCCTTAACTCTATATCAGAGGTAAGGTCTATTTCGGTAAATTCTAGATTTTTACCAGACAACAAATTCTTTGCAGCAACACAAAAAGGGCAAGACGACGTAGTGTAAACCTTAATCTCCAACTTTCTTTCTCCTATAAATCAAAGAAACGGTTAAATAAAATATAAATAAAGCCAACAAATCTTGGATTAAATATATATACATATAAGTTAACCGATTTATGTCAAAAAATAACATTAAAATAATTAAATATGCAATAAAAACTATCAATGATGTTATAAACCCTTTAAAGAAAATCGGAGTCTTAATTTTGTAAAATAATAAGTGATAAATAAAAGTGAAAATTAAACCTAATAAGTATAACGATATTTTCCAATTAACTTTATCACCGGTAAGAACAAGGTTTATACTTTCAACATAATAAACCAAATTTATACTTTCAAAGGGATAAAAATTACTATTATAATAAAAAACTACAAATATTATTCCAAGAAGTGTACTAAAGAAAAAAGAAATTTTTGAGGAAAGCATAGTTAAGTATACGGGAATTGTTTATATATAAGAAATTAGAAAAATGACCAGTCAAGATTACCTCTTCCTGGCCATTTCTAATAATAAGTCTTATTGGTTAACAGCTCTTCTATGTCTTGATTGAGCTTCTGGTCTTCCAAAGTCTGTTCCTACTTTAGCGGCCCAGTTCTGAAAACCATTGACATGACCGGCATATCCAAGCGCTTTTTGAGGATCATGAGCTGAAACAGCTGTATCAATACTAACTCTTCTAGCCCAGTTTCTCATTGGTGAATTTTGTTGATCTGGCATCTTGCACCTCCATTATTGATATATTAATTGTAGCAAAACAAAATTTTAAATTCAACATCTTAATATTTAATATCTTTTAAATCTTAAATTAATTACAAAATCCCTAATTTTCCTTATCAAAATCATAGGTTGTGTATATAATAAGTTAAATGTTGAATGTAATTGATAATAATCTTTATATCGAAGATGTAAGTTTCGAGTCAATAGCTGAGGAGTTTGGAACACCTTGTTATGTTTATAGCAAGACCAGCCTAGTTAATGAATTCACAGATTATAAAGTTGCTTTTAAGGATTATCCTGACACAAATATATGTTATTCGGTAAAAGCAAATTCAAATTTATCTATCTTAAATATTTTTAATTCCCTTGGGTCAGGTTTTGATATAGTTTCTGAGGGAGAATTAGACAGAGTAAAGAAAATTGGTGCTGATCCAAATAAAATAGTATTTTCAGGAGTTGCTAAGTCTGCTTTGGAAATTAGAAAAGCCCTAGAGTTTGGCATATGTTTTTTTAATGTTGAATCACTTGATGAATTAGAGGAAATTAATAAAATTGCTCGAGAAATGGGTGTTATTGCAAGGATTTCGATAAGAGTTAACCCTGATATTGATCCAAAGACCCATCCCTACATATCTACTGGGCTAAAAACTAGTAAATTTGGAATAGCAATAGAGGATTCTTATCAAGCCTATCAAAAAGCAGCAAAAATGAAAAATATTGACGTTGTCGGTATTGATTCTCATATTGGATCTCAGATCTTTGAACTTCAGTCGTTTGAGGACTCTCTTGTAAGATTAGAGGAACTTTATAATAAATTAATAAAACTTGATTTAAATATTAGATACATTGATATTGGAGGTGGGTTAGGAATTAAATATAAAGACGAGGAAATGCCGCCCACTAAAATTGATTTTGCAAATAAAATAATGAAAATTATGAAAAAAATTAATTGCAACCTAGTTCTCGAACCAGGAAGATCTTTGGTTGGGAACTCTGGCTTTCTAGTCACAAAAGTTTTATACAATAAGAGAAGCAATGAAAAAAACTTTCTAATAGTTGATGCAGGAATGAATGACATTCTGAGACCATCTCTTTATGGCGCTTATCATAAAGTTACCAAATCTGTTCAATCATCAGATAATGAAGATTTTTATGATGTTGTTGGTCCAATCTGCGAGACAGGAGATGTCATTTCTTATGATACCCCTTTAAATGATGTAAAACTTGGAGATAATCTTATAATTCATTCTGCAGGAGCGTATGGTTCCGTTATGTCCTCAAATTATAATTCAAGGCCAAAGGTTCCTGAGATTTTAGTCTCCGGAAAAGACTCCTATCTAATTAGAAAGAAAGAGACAATCGATCAGATTCTTCAGAATGAGGTTGTTGTAAAATGAATGAACCTTTTGTTGTAGCAATAATTTCAAAAGGCGGGTTCTTTGTATATCCAATTTTAATTTGTTCTATTGTTGCCTTGGCAATTTTCCTAAAAAAATTTTTCTTAACTAGAGAAAAAAATGTAATTCCTGAATTCTTCTTAAATGAATTCAATAACTATATAAGTAATGGAGAAATCTCGAAAGCCATTGAGTTATGTAATAAAAATTCATCTGTATTTTCTAAAATAGCATTAGCAATATTATCCTATGCAGGAAAATCTAGAAAAGAAATTGAAAAAATAGCTGAGGATGAAGGTTCAAAGCAGGTATTTTTGCTTTCGCGGTCCAATGAGATGCTTGGCTCATTAAGTAATATAAGCACACTGTTAGGCCTTCTTGGAACAATTTCCGGGATGATTACAGTTTTTCAGGTTATATCTACGCAAACTGTAGTAGACCCACCTAGTTTAGCAGGTGGAATATCTGAAGCTCTTTATACTACAGCATTTGGTCTAATCGTGGCGATTCCCACTTTTATTGGATATAAGTTTATTAACAATAAAGTAAGTGAAATTTCAAATAAGTTACAAGAAGAGTCTGGGAAATTAATTATTGAGCTAGAAAAGCATTGGAATTAAAATGAATTTTAATAAAAGACTTAATAGTGAAGAATCTTTATTGGACTTAACCCCCATAGTTGATGTGGTGTTTAATTTACTTATATTTTTTGCATTATCTTTAAATTTTTCCCAAATTACTTCCAGTATTAATATTAAACTTCCAAAAGCAAAGAGTTCAGAAGTTGTTACTGAAAAACAAATTGTAGTCAGCATTGAGAAGGGAAATAAAATATATATTAATGAGAATAATTTATATATTGATCAGGTTGCAACCTACCTTTCTGATATAAATAAAGATAAAGTCGTAGTTGTTAAGGCTGATGAGTCAATCGACCATGGATTTGTGGTTCAAATTATGGATCTAATAAAAAGATCAGGATTTAAGAAACTAGGAATTGCAGTTAAAAAGAAAGACTAAGTTTCAACAAAAATAAATATAAGGACAAAGTCTCTTGAAGAAAGATGTGACTAATAAAAAATCAGATTTACTGTTTGGGTATTTCTTAGTAATGGGAACAGCTTTTTTTACTGCTTTTTCATATATCTTTGGTAAAAAGGTTTCTGAAAGCTTATATCCAGAAACTGTGGCATTTTATTGGTTTTTTGGTGCTTTTTTATTTGCATTAATTAAAAGAATGATTTTTGGTATTTTTGGAACTACTTTTCGTGTTCCCCTGAAGGATCTTCATAAATATAAAGATGTAATGATTGTTTCATCAATAATTACAGTCTTTGGCGTAGCCTTCTGGGTTATTGCCTTGCGTGCCGCAGGCCCACCCGTCACTTCTTTTCTGATGAAATTCCAAGTTGTTTTTTCTGTAGTTTTAGGTGCCTTATTTTTAAATGAAAGACTTAGAAGTTTAGAGATTTTTGGAATTATTCTTACTATAATTGGTGGTTTAATTATTACTTATGATACTTCAATCTTTGAATTAAAAGGCTCTTTTTATGCAATCTTAGCTGCCTTTTGTTATTCTTGCCTTTTTATTATCGTCCGAAAAAAAGGTACTAATTTAAACATGATGATGGTAGCAACCTTGAGATCATTGGGGGTTTCTATTGTTGGAATTTTATATTTATGTCTGAGTGGGAAGTTTCAATTTCCATCAAATATTGATTTAATTAATATGCTAATTGGAGGTACTTGTGGTGCATATATTGGAAAAGCTTTACAATTTCAGGCAATAAAGTTGGTTGATGTCTCAAGAACAACGGCAGTTACACCATTAGAGGCGGTTTTTGTTGTTTTGTTAACTTTTTTATTCTTTGATACTGTCCCAAGTTCAATCAAGCTTTTTGGTGGAGGATTAATATTGACTGGTGTTATATTCTTATTAATTTTTAGGAAGGACAATTTAAATTAAATAAAGTTTGTAGTTAATTTTTTTTTCTTTTTATGTCTAACCTCACACTCTTGAATTAGGTTATCGATAATTTTTTCCAATTTAACCCCATTAAGGCTCAACAGTTTTGGATACATGCTAATTTCAGTGAACCCTGGAATAGTATTGACTTCACTTAGATATAACCTTGGCTTTTTATTTTGTTTAGTGAATCCATATAGAAAATCAATCCTAGCAATACCCGAACAATTCAGAGTTTTAAAAACTTTTAATGATGTTGTTTTTATCTCTTTCATTAGCGTTGGATTTTTAATTGCTCTTTTGTATGGTATTTCCATTAATGACTTTCCATCAATATATTTTGCATTATAGCTATAAAATTCATCAGAAGGGATAACCCTTCCAGGATCAGAAACAACGATTTTTTTATTTTCAAGGATACTTATTTCAATCTCCTCAGGACTCAGTACAGCCTCTTCAACAATTACCTTTCCTGTGAATTTGAATGCATTAATTATTTTTTTTTCTAGTTCTTTTTTATTTTTGACCATATAGACTCCGACACTAGAGCCAAGATTTGATGCTTTAACAAAGCAAGGAAAACTAATTTTATCTTTAATCTCTTTAGTTATTTTAATTTTATCTTTTTTCCATTCATCTTTTGTAAAAAAACAAAAATCAGTAACTCGTATTGATTGATTTGATACAATTTGTTTGGTTAAAATTTTGTCCATACATATTGCAGAGCTTTCAACGTTACAACCAACATAAGGCTTGTCTAAAATTTCTAACAATCCTTGTATTGTTCCATCTTCTCCACCTGTACCATGAACCATAGGAAAAAATATGTCTATTTTATTTTTTGAATAAATTTTATCTTTTCTCATAATTAGCATGTTTTTTGTATTGTTGTTTGCAAGTAGTACTTTATTTTGTTTTTCTAATTTGAATTTAGATCTTGATGATGTATTTATTATGGGTTTGGCTTCATAAAATTGTCCATTTTTATCAATAAAAATTCCATAAATATTGAATTTTCTGGGATTTATATTATTTAAAATACTGTTTGCAGATATAATCGATATTTCATGTTCAACTGATTTGCCACCAAAAATAATACATACATTTTTTCTCATTAAGTGAATAATACTCTCAAATTAATTAAAAGTTTATTATTTCTTTATATTTTGGTACAATATCTAAATTAAATTTTATAATTTCTAACTAAAAAGTTAAGACAAAGGGGGAAGAAACAATGTCTACAAAGGTCGTATTAAGTGAGCCATTAAGAACCGCTATTGGAACTTTTGGAGGAACTCTCCAAGATACTTCAGCTGTTGAGCTTGGTGTCACTGTAGTAAAAGAAATTTTAAGCAGAACCGGTATAGATCCAACGAATATTGATGAAGTTGTTACTGGTAATATTTTAGGAGCAGGACAAGGTCAAAATCCATCTAGACAAGTTGCGTTGGGTGCGGGCTTAGATCATGATACACCTGCATATAGTCTAAATAGAGTGTGCGCGTCTGGAGTTCAGTCAATTGCAAACGCAGCTCAAGCAATTAAATCAGGAGATGCTGGTGTTGTTCTAGCAGGGGGAATTGAAAATATGAACCTTGCTCCATTCATTATGCCAAAAGCGCGATATGGTTATAGAATGGCGCTAGAAGCTCAAGACACTGTTCTTGATGGAATGGTCTACGATGGATTATGGGATATCTTTAATAATTATCATATGGGTATGACAGCGGAAAATCTTGCTGAGAAATATAATATTTCTCGTGAAGAGCAAGATAAGTTCGCGATTGAAAGTCAAGGTAAAGCTAAAAAAGCTCAAAGAGCAGGAACATTTAAAAAAGAAATTGTACCAGTTCAACTGAAAAAGGGTGTATTTGATATTGATGAACATCCAAGAGAAGTTTCAATGGCTGCGTTAAGCCGACTTAAGCCTGTGTTTACTCCAGAAGGTTCAGTAACAGCTGGAAATGCTTCTGGTATTAATGATGGTGCAGCATATATGGTTGTATCGTCTGAAGAAAAAGCTCAAGAGCTTGGGTTAGATCCTGTAGGCGAAGTAATTTCATTTGCCGTAGCTGGAGTTGAACCCTCAATTATGGGAATTGGTCCAGTACCTGCAATGAATAAGGCATTAGCTAAAGCAGGCTTAACAATAGATGACATTGATTTAGTGGAATTAAATGAAGCTTTTGCAGTTCAATCATTAGCTGTTTTAAGTGATTTTCCTATCCCTGCAGAAAAATTAAATGTAAATGGTGGAGCTGTGGCTCTTGGTCACCCAATTGGTGCTTCAGGAACTATTTTGGTAGTTAAACTCCTTCATGAAATGCAAAGAAGAAAAGTCAAAAGAGGCTTAGTTTCACTTTGCGTAGGTGGGGGAATGGGAATTGCTATGGTTATAGAAAATCCTAAGGTTTAAGGATTCATTTAATGGCATTTGAAAAAAATAACCAATCTAAGGATTTGTTCAGTTCTCAGGTAGATATCCAGACCAAAAGATTCTTTTTTGATTTAAAAGAGAATCACAAGGGTAGATACTTGAGAATAACTGAACAAAGCGGTGGAAGATCAAGTATTGTTGTCCCGGTTGAAGGACTTGATGAATTTGAGAATCAAATTAAAATTGCTATAAGTAAATCACAAGATTGAACTGACGTCTTATTTCTTAATGATTCTTTTATGAGAGCATTTTTTTGAGCAATAACGCACATTTTCCCAATTTAATCTCCATTTTTTCCTCCATGTAAATTTCTTACTACAAGCTGGACAGGTCTTTGATGGAAGAGTTTCCTTGCTCATTTTAACGTATTCTTTTTTATAAATTTTTCTGCTGAACTAAAAATTCTTTCTTTTTTGTTTTTATCCATTGAGTCAAGTATTCTGACCATCATATTTAATCTAGGATTGCTTTTAAAAAAAATCCTATTATTTTTTATAAACCTCCAGTATAGACCGTCCATTGTATCGCACCAATCACCCTTTCTAAAATCTGTCATCTTTAAAATATAGTTTGACCCACAGATATATGGTTTAGTTGAGAAAATACCTCCATCGCTAAAGAGCCCCATTCCGTATACGTTTGGATACATAACCCATTCAGATGAATCTGTGAACATTTCCATAAACCATTTATATACAATCTTTGGTTTAATTTCGCATAAGTTCATTATATTAGCCAGAATCATTAATCTTTCTATGTGATGAGACCAGCCGTATTTGCTAGCATTTTTTATTGCATAATCCAATGGATCAATACCGGTTGTCCCTTCATACCACGATTTTTTCATTTTTCTTGAATGCTGGAAGTAATTACCTTTTTCTAGCTTTTCAGAGTAATTTTGATAAATTCCCCTCATAAACTCTCTCCAACCTATTATTTGTCGAATGAATCCTTCGAGAGAATTTAGATTTATATTGTTCTTTTTATGAAAATTGAGAACCCTTTTTATTATGTATTCTGGTGTTATTAAGCCAATATTAATATATGAACTTAAGGTGCTATGAAATAGTATATTATCTCTAGTATCAACTGCATCCTCATAATCACCAAAAAGATTAATTTTACTTTTTAGGAAAAAATCTAATATTTTAACGACATCTTTGCGTTCTGTTGCAAGGGAGAAATCTTTAGTGCTTCCAGGATGGTCTTTAAATTCTTTCTCTACAAATGATTCTAGTTCAATAGTATGATTAGTCCTTTTTATATTGGGAAATTTTGGAATACTAATTTTTTTTGGAAGTTTTTTCCTGTTTTCATCATCGAAGCTCCATTTACCACCAAGAGGAAGATTATTCTTATCTACAAGAATATTCATTTCCTTTCTTGTTTGCTTATAAAAGTTGAACATTAAAGGTTTTTTTGTTGTTGAAATATAATTTTGAAATTTAATTCGTGAGTTTAAAAACATTGGGGTTTGCAATATATTCCAGCAAATTTTTTCTTTTCTAAACAGTCTTTCAATCTTTTTTTCAAACATTTTATCTTCTATTTCAAAGCTTGTAACCTTCGAAATTTTATTTTTCTTAATTATTGAAATTAATTTCTCTGTGTATGGAACTTTGAATTGTTGGTCTTCAATTGGTAAATATTTTGTTTTAAAATTTTTTTCTATTAAATTATCATGAAAGGATCTCATAGATGATAAATAAAATAAAATCTTATTCTTATGATGTTTTTCATACGTACATAGTTCAAAGTCTTCTGACATAAAGAAAAGGTGGTCTTTTTTATAATCTTCAAAATAACTTAAAGGGAAAAGTTGGTTCCCAAGTACTAAAAAAAGGTTCATAGTACGAATATAACTAAAAATATTTATTAATATTTTATTAGGGTGACAGGCTTAGGTTTTTAGCAATCTTTCATTTTGATTTTTATAACTGTTATTAGTTATTTCTGAAGCTATTTCTTCAACCGTTATTTTGTTTCCTTTAAAGTTTTCTTCTGTATCAATATACGCTAGAGCATAAGTTTTTTTATCTTCTTTAAAATAGAAATAATTGCATAATTCTCCAATTAATTTATTTTCGTAATTAAAAACTTGAGAATTCTTGGTAATCAACTGCGGAATCATCAGGCACGCCAAGCTTCTCTTAACTTTTCCTCTATAATGTATTCTCGCAATGGTTTCTTGACCAATATAACATCCCTTGGTGAAGGAGATTGAAGACCACATATTGGCTTCTATAGGTATAGTCTTTGATGTCAGTTCGGAGCCTCTAGTTGGTATCCCCATAAGCAGCCGCCATAAGTCATAACTATTCTGATCTGTTGATTCAAAGTTTTTCATATTGTTATTCTTTAGAGGTTCCAAAAATACTTTAAAATTTTCTTCTAAGATTTGTGCAGACTTGAATTCTAATATTTCAAAATCATTTTTAATATCCCCACCCTTAAAAACTTTAAATGAGTCATTTAAATCGATTATGTCTATTTTGTAAGACATTCTATATTTTTTTAAATATTCTAAAAGATCAATCCTTTGATCAGTATCATGCAATATATAGAGTTCATCACCATTGTTAGCGTATATTTCAATATCATACAAAATTCGTCCTTTTATTGTTAATATTAATGTATTTGTTGAAAAATTAGCTTCAGTATACTTTATTTCATTGCTAGATATGCCATTTAAAAATTTAAATGATTCTTTACCTCTAAGGTGTAAGACACCTTTTTTATTATAGTGAAATAGAAAATGATTACTCGAAAATATTTGCAATATACTATCGATAGATTCTTTCATAATATTTTTAATTAAAAAATTCCTCTTTTACCCTTAATCGTATAAAATACATATTATTAATTTACTTACTATTTTTTGTTTTTTATAGGGTTTTATATGGAATATCCAAAAAGAAATAAAGTATTGATAATTGGCTCTGGCCCTGCTGGTTTGACTGCGGCAATCTATTGTGCGAGGGCAAACTTAAATCCTATAGTATTTGAAGGGTATCAAGCCGGTGGCCAGCTTACAATGACAACTGATGTTGAAAATTTCCCGGGTTTTCCTGAAGGCATCATGGGCCCAAATCTTATGGATTTATTAAGATCGCAAGCTCAAAAATTTGGTGCCAAATGCATTACAAGACAAATTGATAATGTAAATTTTAGTAGTCAACCATTTGTTCTTCAATCTGGTAGTGATATATTGGAAGCTGATTCTGTAATTATTTCGACCGGTGCGTCAGCAAAACTATTAGGCATTAAAGGCGAAGATAAATTTGTTGGCAAGGGTTTATCTACTTGCGCGACATGCGATGGATTCTTTTTTAAAGATAAATCTATTCATGTTATAGGTGGAGGGGATAGCGCTATGGAGGAAGCAATTTTTCTTACAAAATTTGCTTCGAAGGTAACAGTTCTTCACAGAAGAGACACGCTAAGAGCTTCAAAAATTATGGTTGATAGGGCTATAAAAAATCCAAAAATAGATTTTATTTGGAATGCCAATCCAAAAGAGTTTCTTGGTAATGATGATAAAGGGCTTAATGGTTTGATATATAAAGACACTAAAACAGGGAATGACATTAATATTGATACAGATGGAGTCTTTGTAGCTATAGGACACAATCCCAACACTTCTCTTTTTAAAGATGTATTGGATATGGACTCGAGTGGATACTTGGTTACAGAGGGTAAGTCATCTAAAACAAATATCCCTGGGGTTTTTGCTTCAGGTGATGTACAAGATAGTACTTATCGACAAGCCATAACTGCGGCAGGATCGGGCTGTATGGCTGCAATAGATGCTGAAAGATTTTTGGAGGAGAAAGGTGAACTATAGGTCTTTTTTTAATAATAAAGATTTAATCGTTTCTGAAGTTGGATTTGGTGTATGGTCAGTAGCAACAAAATGGTGGGGGGTTACAGAAGAAAAATTATCTATATCTCTGCTTCAGCATGCTTTTGATATGGGAATAAATTTTTTTGATACTGCCGATATTTACGGAAATGGTTACGGTGAAGAAATATTAGCTAAAGCTTTTCCATCTTCTAGAGATAAAAAGATTTATGCTACAAAGTTTGGATATGATATTTATTCAAATAAAGGCGAACGTAAAGGACATACTGAAATGCCCCAAAAGTTTACCGGTAAAGATATAGAGTTCTCTTGCGAGCAAAGCTTAAAAAGATTAAAAACTGATTATATAGATATTTATCAGCTGCATAATCCTCGTATGGACTTTATAAATAATGATGATGTTTTAGAGACTTTAGATAAACTGCAAAGGCAAGGAAAGATTAGATCTTTTGGAATGGCTTTAGGTCCTGATATTGGTTGGTTAGATGAGGGATTAGATTCAATGAATCATTCACCAGAAACTTTACAGATTATATATAATTTATTAGAACAAGAACCTTCGAAGTCTCTTTTTAAGAAAGCGAAAGAGACTAATACTTCATTAATAGCTAGAGTGCCGCATGCCTCAGGAATTATGGATGGGAGCTTTACAAAAGATAAAGTTTATTCTAAAGATGATCATAGAAGTCATAGAAGACAAAAGTGGATGGAGGCCGGCTTAGATGCCAGAGATGATTTTGAGTTTCTATTCAAAGATAATGGAAGGACTATTGGACAGGCAGCAATACTTTTTCCTCTATCTGAAAAAAATATATGTACTGTTTTGCCAAATTTCACATCTCATGAAGAAATAGAGGAATACACTAAGGTTTCTGAGGTGCCCCCTTTTACTGAAGAAGAGATTGAGAAAATTGAAAATCTTTGGAATGAGAAACATGTCTCATCGCTTGCTCAGCCTTTTTCAAATACTAAGACCAAACCAACCCCATCTTAAGTTTTATTTCTTAGGAATTTTTGAAAAAATATGATTCCTAGACTTAAGGTTAGGATGTTCTTAATTAAGAGTGAAATAGCTGCTCCGTTATGGTTCATCTCGTGAATTAAATATGGAAGAGATATGCAATATGCGAAAGTAGTAATTAGAGTGGTAAGCGTTAGAAACTTAGGTTTTCCAGAAGATAGTATCGAAGGATTTACCCAATAAGCAAGATTGTGAATGATCATTGCAAAAATTAATATTTTTAACGATAAAATGGATTCAAGGTAATCATTTCCAAAAAATAATATCACTAATGTTTCAGAGAAAAGAAAAATAATCAATCCTATTCCTAATGAAACAAAGAATATTATTTTTGTAGTATCAAAAATAATTTTTTTGTAAGTTTCAAAATTCTTCTCTGAATATAGCTTTACTAATTCAGGGAATATGATTTCGAGAACGGGATCCATAAGTCTTCTAATAATCTTTACTATTGCTCTTGCCGCTCTATACAGCCCTGCATAAAATGGATTTGCGAGATAACCAACTGCCAATACCCCTAGGTTCTTATCGTTTGCTATATTTAGAATATTTGAAAAATGTGCATTGAGCATAAATTTTATAAATCTAATGGAATCTTTAGAATTAGGAAGATTTGTGAAATTAAGAGGTATATTGTTCTCAATTAGAGTTTTCGAAAAATATACCAATCTTATTGTAAAACTTAATAAGTAGGATAAAACAAAACAATAAATAATATTTTGAATATTAAAGTTAAATTTTAAAAGAGCTATACAAATTATAGATAATCTAAACATGTTTGTATAAATATTGATTTTAAATATTGCCTTATATTGATTGAAGGTCCTTAGTATTCCATCAAATGTTTCATTGATTGAAATAAATAGAACAACCAAAGAGTAGCTTATTATTAAATTTTTTGAGCTAATACTTTCATCAAAGAATTTATCGCTAAAATTATTTGCTATTAAAAATATACATAAAAAGGAAAAAGCTGAAGATATGATATTTAATATAATGCTAAGGCTAAGAAACTTTGACACTCTATTCTTATTATTCTGATCTTCTCCAATAAATTTAATTGCGGTGTCCCATATTCGAAGGCTAAGAATTATATTGCAAATTTCAACAATTGAAATAATCATTGAGAAAATTCCAAATTTTTCAACACCTAAAAATCTTCCTATTAAAAGTATTGTAGCTGCTGACAATATACCGCCTGCAATCTTTGCAGCACCCAGAATCTTAAAGTTTTTTTTGATTCTTATAGTTAAATCTTGATAGCTCATTTAATCTCTCTTATTTTGTGCAATCCAAGATCTTTATTCTTTTTTAGATAGTCTATGATTCTAGAATCAAAATTATGAATTTTTTTGTTTAAGGATATACAGTTCAAATCTCTATCCCCAGATAAAGTCTTATATGGTTTTTCGCATATCGGTGGGATACTTATATACTTATTGTCGAGTTTTTTTATTCTTAAATTAAAGTCGTTAATTGTTTCAATCTCTGAAAACAAAGGAAGGTAGTATGGCTTTAAAGGTATCAAGTCAACTCTTAGATAGTCTAGATGCCTATCTCCGAAAATTATTCCATCCCCTTCTTTCAATGATATATGTCTACCTTTTATATTTTCTATGTTCTCAGAATAGGTAATACCACTAAAGGATATTTGCTTATAGATAACATTATATCCAAAGGATATAGATCCAAGTAGTACTAATAATAAATACATCCCTTTAATATTAGGAAAATTAAAATTAGATCTTGATAAAATTTTATATCCAAATCCTATAAAAAATAAAATTGATGAAGGGAATAGTATTCTGTATGAAAAAGGGGAAAACCATATAGTTAACCGCCAAAGTAAAACAATTAAAAGATAGAAAAGCGCTAAGTTTATAAAATTATTTCCTAATTGGTCCATGCTAGGTTCACGAACTTTAGTCTTCTTAACATAGAAAATACTAAAGAATATAAAAGCAGCTGATAATATCGATGATAGGATTGAGAAGATTGGATAACTGGAAAGTCTTACGCTAGCCATAATAAAATTAAGCTCTTCAAAAATTTTTTTAGTAAATTGTAATATTATATCTATTGATGATTCGTAGGTTAAATATGCGTGAGGATATGTGAAAAAACCTGTAAAGTGTTTATTCATATATAAATATGAGCACATGTAAATACCACATAAAGTAAATAATATGAAAAAGTATTTTGAATTTGAGCTTTTAGATCTCAATGATCTTAAAATTAAAAATAAGTTAAAAATAATTAGGTAGCCCCCGATATATCTTGACGAAAAAGCTATGACAAAAGAAATAAATCCTATTATTACATTAATTCTTCCAGATTTATTTGTAATGTTATGTGTCGAATAAGCATATGATATTAGGCCAACAACAAATAAATTTTCTGTAAGGGTATATGAGAAAATATTAAGAAAACTACCAGCAAGGAAGAAAAAACCTATAAATGAATAACCATATGGAGTTTTTCTATAAATGATTAAAAAAATTATTAATATGCATAAAATATTTAACAGTTTTGATGACCAAAATACATCAAGATTTGTTAAAGAGGATAAAAAGGAAACAAGAAGTGGGTACCCCAAGGGCCACATACTAAAAAAATTTATCTCTCCACTATTTGTCCATGAATATAAGTAAAATGAGTTGTTAAGATTAAAATTTTCAGCAAATTTAAGAAAATGTGTAGAGTCAGTTGTCAAAAAGCCATTTGTATCTGTAAAGCTATTCGTTAGGATAGAGACGCTCAACAAAATAAAAGTAAAAATATAGAAGTATTGTTCTTTCTCTTCAATATTTATGTTTAAAATTTTTCTCAACATTCTCATGAACTAGTTAATTATAACTTTAGATTACATTATTATAGTTTGACTAATGAATCAATTAAATTTATTATCCCTTTCAAATCAATGCTAAAAATCATCCAATATATAATAATGCTCATAAAAGACCCAAAAACCTATAAATGGGCTATGGTTGGGATTTTTGCATTAATTTGTGATTATAATCTTTACAAATTTTTATTAGCTAAGATTGATATGGATATAGCAAAAGGAATATCAACTTTCTTGGGGGTAAATATATCCTTTCATTTTAATAGGCTTTGGACCTTCCAGTCAATTGGTTCTTATTTCGATGATTTAAAAAGATACATTGCATTATACGTAATAGCTATTTCAGTTAATGTGATAGTTAACAATATTGCTTATAAGATTTTTGATGATATAAACTTAGCCTTTTTTATTGCTTTATTTGTTGCAGTCACTATTGGTTATTTTGGTCAAAGACTATGGGTTTTTAAAAATCGAGTAAAATAGGTATGTTATTCTTAGTTCTATGAAAAATGTTTTAATTACAGGTTCATCTGGATTTATCGGCTACCATCTATCTCTGTTATATCTAAAAAAAGGTTTTAGAGTTTTTGGTATAGATGATATGGGTGATGGATATGATGTGAAGTTAAAACAATGGAGACTGAAGGAACTAAAAAAACATGATAATTTCATATTTGATAAAATTGATATTTCATTAGAAAAAAAACTTGGGAATTATTTTTTAAAAAATTTTAAAAAAAATAAAATTGAAACAATCATTAATTTGGCGGCAGGGACAGGAGTTAGAAAGTCAACTCTTCATCCAAATTCATATTATCAGTCAAATTTAATGGGGGTGCTAAACCTTATTAAATTAAGTAGAAAATTCAATGTTAAATCTTTTGTTCAAGCATCAACTTCCAGTGTCTATGGAGATAGCAAAGAAAAAAGTTTTAAAATCAATAGCGAAACAAGTAAGCCTGATTCAATTTATGCAGCTTCAAAGAAAGCATCAGAGGTCTTATTGCATGCATATCACTCATTGTACAAACAGAATATAAGTATCTTGCGTTTTTTTACTGTTTATGGACCCTGCGGAAGGCCAGACATGGCACCATTTATTTTTACACAAGCTGCCATAAATAATAGATTAATTAATGTATTTGGGACAGGTAATCAAAAGCGGGACTTTACATATATAGATGATATTGTTCAGGGTATTTATAAATCATCTAAATTACGAGGTTTAAACTATCTTAATTTGGGGAACAATAGACCTGTTTCTATAAATAATTTAATTAAAATTATTTCTCAACTTGCAAATAAAAAAATCAAGAGAGTACATAAGCCATCCACACCGGAGGATGTTTTTTATACTTCTGCGGACATAAGTAAAACAAAGAGGATTATGAAGTGGGAGCCAAAGACCAATTTGGAGAAGGGAATATTTAAAACTTATAATTGGCATATTGAAAATAACAAATGGTTAAAAAAGATAAAAGTCTCATAGAAGAATTTGTTGAAATTTCTAAATATTTTGGGCAAAGATTTGATCTAACTCAAGCTGCTGGTGGGAACTCTTCAATTAAGATAGGGAAGAAGATGTACATTAAATCAAGTGGCTATTCATTATCAGAAGTAAGCCTAGACAATGGGTATACAATTTTAGACAATCTTCAGTTGGTTAAGTTTTTGAATAATATTAAGAACAGCGAAATTAACCAAAGAGTAGAAAAAAAATCGATTAAAATCTTGAGAGAGTCCGTTCTTCATGGTCCAAGCCCTTCAATAGAATCCTATTCACATACATTATTGAAGAAATATACTATTCATATACATCCGATAGCCAGCAATATAGTATCGGTTGATAAAGAATCAAGAGAGCTATTTTTTAAGGTTTTAAGAAACAATAAAGAAACAGAGAAGGTTTTCTATATTAACTATCAGCCTCCAGGTATTGACCTAGCTAATGAGATAACTAAAATAATATCCAAAGACGGAAGCCCTTTAAATGATTATCATACTTTGATATTCTTTCTAGAGAATCATGGGTTAATCTGTTCTGCAGATACAAAATCTGATTTAATAGATACTGTTGAAAGATTTGTAAAAAAATTTGAGAGTTATTTAGGAATTGACTTAACTCGATACAAGATGACTACTAAAATTTCACAAATTCTTTGGGATTGTTCTTATAAAAACTTAACTTGTTTTTATAGCGAAGATTCATATATTCAAAACCATATTTCAGTTAAGAATTCTAAGAGTTTTAGAAAACCTTTAAATCCAGATCAATTATTGTACTGTGGAGAGGCACCTTTGATAATCAAGACCTCTCTAAAGAGAGAGATAATCGCTTACTTAAGGAAGTATAATACTTTTCCACGAGTTGTAATTATTAAGAAAGATATCTACTTTGTTGCCGCAAATGTATTAAAGGCTCGTGAAAAAGAGGATGTATTCAAGGCACAACTATATTTTAATTCCAAGAAAACCTCGAATCGACCTTTGACTAAGAGTGAAATTGATAAACTAAGATCGTATAATTTATTTAAGAATAGATTAAGATTTTGGTTTGATTACACTAAGTAGTTTGCTAATCTTGTATCGGTTTCTTGCAATTAATTTATATATAAAATTAGAGAATATTTTTGGAACAATCTTCAATATTTTTATATAAAGATATGGCTTTTTGGTTGCCTCCATTGATTTTATAATAGCTTCAACGCCGAAATAGTATTGACCATTATTTTTAAAAACTAACTCATTTCTCATCTTTAAATTATTATCTAAATTATTTATATCATTAACTTCTAATTTTAAGGATTTATCAGAGTTAATATAGGATTCGTAAGAGTTACAAATCTTACAAGATTTATCTATATATAGTTTATTTGCCACTAATGTAGTGTAACTATTAATGATAGAATATTTAAATCCGCTTATAGTGTAATGGATAACACACTTGACTTCGGATCAAGTAATTGGGGTTCGAATCCTCATAAGCGGGATTTTCTTGCTCTTAAAGTGAACCATATATAGGTAACTTATTTTTTATGAGATTATAAAGCTCATCTTTAATATCTTTTGGTGTGCTGAGTTCTAAGCATTGATTAAAGATATTCTCACAATCCTTAAGTGAGAGATCATGAATAACTTTCTTTATTTTTGGTATCGAATAATAATTCATACTTAATTCTCTTACACCCATAGCAACGAAAAGAGGAAGGCAGTTTACATCGTTAGCCATTTCGCCGCAAATTGAAATATATGTACCCTTAGGTACGTTTTCTTTTATTAGTTTTAACATCCTAAGCACTGATGGTTGATAATGAGATATTATATCCTCAAGAGTTTCGTTTGTTCTATCTGCTGCAATAGTGTATTGAATTAAGTCGTTAGTTCCGATACTTATGAAGTCAACACTGTCACATATTTCCTTTATTAACAAAACTGCCGAAGGTGTCTCGATTACAACTCCAATAGAAATTAAATTTGGATCAATATCGTAAGAATCTTGGACCTCTTTTATTGTTTTTATTGATTTATCTAGTTCAATTAGATTTGAGATCATTGGCAAAAGTATTCTTATTTTTTTATTTTTCTTTTCAACTACTTTTAATATTGCATTTAGTTGTGTCTTAAATGTAGCAGGATTTGCTAAGGAATATCTAATTCCTCGTAGTCCTAAAGCAGGATTATTTTCTAAATGCGTATAATCTTGGATTTTGTCTCCACCAATATCAAGAGTCCTAATTGTAACTTCATCAAAAAGATTTTCATCAAACAGGCTAGCATAGTCATTAAATTGCTCATCGAGCGACGGAAATATTTCATTGTTTGTAAATAAGAATTCAGTTCTATACATGCCAATTCCTTCAGCGCCATATTTTGAAGCCATTCTTACTTCCGATGAAATTTCAATATTAGCTTTAATAGATATTGTTTTTTTATCTTTAGTTTCACCTGATAACTTAGAAAATTTGAAGAGGTCTTTTTGAAAGGATAGATAATCTTTTTTAAGATTATCCAATTCGTCTTTTTCAACTTTATTAACTTTCCATTTTACCTTCCCTTTGTATCCATCAACATATATTTTTTGGCCAGGCTTAATTAGCGTACTTATGTCTATCATTGACATTATAGTAGGAATACCAAGAGATCTAGCAATAATCGCTGTATGAGACGTAGTTCCACCTAAGTCTGTCAATATTCCGTTAACTTTACCGTTTTTACAATACTTTAAAGCATCAATTGGTGATAAATCGTGAGCTACTAATATAGTATTATTCTTGATTTGAATAAAATTTTGATTTAACCCTCTTAAGTTTTTCGTTATTCTTTCAGCAATATAATAAAAATCAGCAAGCCTTTCTTGCATGTATAAGTCTTTCACAAATGCGAATTCTTTACTCTTATTAGTTAAAACTTCATTAAGTGCCCATTCAGCGTTTATTTGCTTTTTTGTTATAACCTCTATTATTTCAGTTGCAAGTATCTCATCTTCTAAAATCAAGATATTAAAATCAAGAATCTCTATATGCTCGATTTTATATTCATTATCAATATTTAATTTCATTCTTCTTATTTCATTCTTTGAAACTTCTACTGCAGACTGAAACTTATTAACTTCCTTAACAATTTCGCTAGATTTTATTTTTCTTCTCTCTACAACTGTTTTGGCTTGATTAATTAACAATGCATTACCAACAGAAAATCCAGGAGAAATAGCAATACCGGTTCTTTCTATACTCATGAATCTTCTCCAAATTTACTATCAAACAGTTCGGTTATTTTTTTCATAGCGTATTCTTCGTCATTTCCTGTAATATTAATTTCTATTTCTGTACCCTTGCTTGCCGCTAGAGATAAAATACCCAGAATACTCTTTGCATCAATTTCCAGGTTTTCTTTTGAAATTTTAATTTCTGATTCGAATTGATTTGTAATATTCACAAGTTTAGACGAAGCCCTTGCATGTAAGCCTAGTTTGTTTGATACTTTAATTTTTCTTTTCATTCACTAATTAAAAGTTTTCTATTTTCTATTTTCTTATTAATAATTATAGCATTTTGGTGTTTTATTTTCATTGAGAAAGTGGGAGTTGTTAAGCTTATCCTTCTAGGAATAAGAACATTGTAGTTTGTATTAACGGAGTTTTTCGTTGATTTATCTATTTTTACTGTTTTAAATTCGGAATAGGCTATCTTAGCCTCTCTTTTGTCGTCTATTATTATTTCTACTATCTCCTTTGTTTTTAAATCAATTTTTGAGGTTAATTTATTTTGTAAGACATATAAATAAGAGTCTTTAATTTTGTATTGATATAAATTTTTATCAAACCTTTCAAGGTTTAATCCTAGCAACATATTATTTAGTTCTTTTACAGTAAGATCAAGGTCAAGGTATTTATTAAAAATATTGAGATTAAACTCAGAAATATCTCTGTTTTTTACTTTTCTTTTTATTCTTTTATATTGAACCCTGATTCCATCAGAAATAAATTCCGCAACTTTAAATCTTAAAAAAATATATATGTTTATATGAATTTTCGAATCCCTCTTGATTTCATATTTCTTGTATAGTTTAATCTTTTTATTTTTAGGTAAGTTATAACTTACCTTTCCTGATATATTTGCAGTTCTTATGTAATCGTATTTTTTATTTACATCTTCTATTATCTTATGGACTTTATCGTCATTAATATTATTCGATAATGAATTTGATAAAGGTGTTAAGAGTAATATTGTAAAGAAAACAAGCTTTTTTAATTTTCTTAAAATATTTAACTGAATAAACATTTATGCCCCTTTAATATTAATTTTAAATTTGACTAACAAAACTAATTTGTTTTAATTGTTATATGGATAATATATTAAAAAATATTTTAAGCCAAAAAAGAATATCAGTTAAAGAAGGATTGGAAATACTAAAGGAATTTTCGACCTTACAGATTGGACAACTTGCTAATATTGCAAAGAAACAAAGAGGCATTAAAGATGAAGTTGGCTTTGTAGTTGATACAAATCCAAATTATACAAATATATGCGATACAGAGTGCCTTTTTTGCGCTTTTTGGCGGAAAAAATCTCATAATGATTCATATGTACTGTCTTTAGATAAAATTGTAGAGATAGTTAAAACCTCCTATCATAACGGGGCTACAACTGTTCTTTTGCAAGGTGGCCATAATTCGTCTATAGGACTTGATTATTACTGTGACTTAATAAAAAGAGTAACTAAAGAGGTTCCTGGCATACATCTGCATGCATTTTCGGCTCCGGAAATTCATTCAATTTCTAAATACTGTAAGATGAGCACAAATAATTTATTAAAGCTATTTTGGAGCCTCGGGTTAAGGACAATTCCTGGCGGTGGGGCAGAGGTTTTAAGTAATAATGTTAGAAAAAAAATTAGCCCATTAAAAATTTCTGCTGATGAATGGATGAGAATTACAAGAGAAGCTCACTTGGTGGGGTTCAAGACTACAGCAACATTAATGTTTGGTCATGCAGAGAAAGATGAAGATATACTTGAACATCTTTTAAGAGTAAGAAATTTACAAGACGAAACAAAAGGGTTTCTTTCATTTATACCTTGGACTTTTAAGCCTGAGAATACTTTTATGGAAAGAAAAATTTCAAAAGAAGTAGGAGGCGACAGATATCTTAGAGTTTTAGGATTATGTAGAATTTTTTTAGATAATTTTAATCACATACAAGGATCTTGGTTTACTCAAGGATTTAAAGTTGGAGGCCTGTCTCTTTATTACGGAGCTAATGATGTTGGAGGCACTCTACTCCAGGAAAATGTTTTGAAGTCTGCAAATAACCCATATAAAGCGGGGATAGATGATATAGTTCATTTTATCAAATCGGAAGGCTTTATTCCTGTCCAAAGAGATACATTCTATAGAACAATTAAAACTTACTAGAGACTATTCTTAAAATCATTAATATCTTTTATATGTTTCTTCCTATTAATGCTCCATTCTAAAATTGTATTAAACATTAGTTTGATAAATTTCTTAAGTTTTTCATCTTTTATATTCCATTTATAATCGACTCCAAACTCTTTTAGGAATTTTGATGAAAAAAATAGCTGTTCGAATTGTGATGAATCATTACTGCTTCTTTTTGCATAAATACATGAATAGGATTTACCTAAAATAATAGAAAATTTTTCATCAAGATTTAATTTCAAACCTGCTAATATAGCTAGAGACTCTAATGAAAATTGATATAATTCTGAGTCTTTATTAGGCATTTTATTGATTTTATTAAATATAGAGTCAGGAAAAACCACTTTTCCTTTATGTATTATCCTCGGTATGTCCTCTATACATAGGCCGGATGGATCAAAAATACCTATATCTTTACAAAGACTGAACGATTCTTTAATTTCGTTCCAAATAATCAACCTGGTTTCGTTAATATTTTTATTCACCTTGACCATTATAACTGGGTTTGAATAAAGCTAATATTATATGTAGAATAGTAAGTGTTTTTGGGTGGGAAATGATATGGATATTAAATATTTAGAAGATAAATTACTGAAGAATAATGGCTCAATAAATTTCGAAGAAGCAATGGAACTCACGAATTTTCCTAAGAATAGAATTTTAGAATTAACTAGTCTAGCAAGAAAAGTAACATTGAAATATAAAGGAGATGGTGTCTTTTTAAGATCAATTATCAGCGCTAAAACTGGTGACTGTTCTGAGGATTGTTCTTTTTGTTCTCAGTCTGTCCACTATTCATCCCCGATTTCAAAACATTCATTACTAGATCCTGACGAAGTCTTACAAGCTGCCCTACAATCAGAAAAAATGGGTGCCTTTGATTTTTGTATAGTAATTGCTGTGAAAGGTCCTAGCAACAAGCAATTTGAAAAAGTAATTGAATCAGTAGAGATAGTAAAGAAGAATACTAAATTAGAAGTTGGTTGTTCTTTAGGGACACTTACAGAAGAACAAGCTGTTGCATTAGCTAAGGCAGGTGTGTGGAGATATAATCATAATATTGAATCCTGTAGAGAATTCTTCCCAAATGTTTGTACTACTCATACTTATGACGAAAGAGTGTCAACTGCCAGATTAGTAAAAAAAGCAGGAATGGAATTATGTTGTGGAGGAATAATCGGTTTAGGAGAAAGTGTTGAGCAAAGAATACAACTTGCTTTTGAAATTAAAGATTTGGACCCACATACGGTACCTATGAATTTTCTAAATCCTAGACCAAATACACCTCTAGCAAATATGAAACCTGTACCTAGTCTTGAGGCTATAAAGACAATAGCAATTTTTAGACTTATAATGCCCGAAAAGGTACTTATGTCTGGCGGGGGTAGAGAAATTACTTTGAGAGATCTGCAATCAATGGGAATTATGGCCGGATCCAATGGAATGATAATAGGGAACTATTTGACAACTGTTGGAAGAGCACCGGAAGAAGACTTAAAAATGATCGAGGATCTTCAAATTCCTATAAGAGACAGATACGATACTATTGAATAGTTTTGATTTATGACGTCAACAAAAAAAATAAAATCATATGACTTAGATTACATTTGGCATCCTTTTACCCAAATGAAAGAATATCTAAATGAAGACCCCTTGGTAATTGAAGACTCAGATGGGATTTATTTAATTGATTCTGATGGAAACAAGTATATTGATGGAGTCTCATCTTTGTGGGTAAATATTCACGGACATAAAGTGTCAAAAATTAATTCTGCTATAAAAAAACAAGTAGATAAGATAGCGCACTCAACTCTTCTAGGGATAACTAATCCCTCGGCTTCATTGTTAGCAAAAAAGCTAATAGATATATCTCCGGTTGGCTTAAAGAAAGTTTTTTATTCCGGGGATGGCGCAAGCGCTGTCGAAGTAGCTTTGAAGATGGCTTTTCAATATTGGCTTATCAAAGGGAAGAAAAATAAGAACAAATTTGTGTGTTTAAAGGATGGATACCATGGTGATACTCTTGGAGCTGTTTCTGTGGGCGGGATAGATACTTTTCATTCAACTTTTAAGCCTTTACTTTTTAAGTCATATCAAATCGCATCTTATGATTCGTCAAATATAACAATAAAAGAATTAGAAAAATTATTGAAAGCTAAGTCAGACTCAATTGCTGCCTTGATATTAGAGCCTTATGTTCAAGCAGCAGGTGGAATAAAAGTTGCCGAAGATGGATATTTAAAAGAAATACAAAAAATATGTAAGAAATATAATATATTATTAATTCTTGATGAGGTTGCTACTGGATTTGGTAGGACAGGAGAAATGTTTGCATGTGATCATGACAATGTAACCCCCGATATTCTTGTTCTTGGTAAAGGATTAACAGGAGGCTATTTGCCTCTTTCAGCAACAATAACTACAGATGATATTTTTAACACATTCTTAGGTGAACATGATGAGTTGAAAGCCTTTTTTCATGGACATAGTTATAGCGGAAACCCCCTTTCTTGTTCTGCAGCAATAGCTAATTTGGATATATTTGAAGAAGAACGAACTATTACAAAGGCAAAAAAAGTAATCAAGGTTTTTGAAAATGAACTTAAAGAATTCACAGGATTAAAACACGTTTCATCAATCAGAAGTAAAGGTTTGATGGCAGGAATTGATCTTAAAAGAGATCCAGGGAACGATGTATCTTATAAACTTAAAGATAGAATTGGAAAGAAAGTGTGTGATGAAGCAAAAAAGGAAGGTGTTTTGATTAGGCCATTAGGAGATACTATAGTTATAATGCCGCCTGTCTCAATTAAAGAAAAGGAATTGAAGAAGCTTACTAAGTCCATTTATAAGTCGATAAAAGAAGTAACTGAAAATGAAAGTTAAAGAATTTAATTCGTGGATTACTGATAGCCTAAGTGAAATTAAGAATTCTAATTTACATAGAAGATTAATTGAGATTTCATCTTCAATGGGACCAGAAGTAACTATAGATAAAAAGAAATATTATCAATTTGCTTCAAATAATTATCTTGGGCTGACTACAAATTCAGCGGTAATTAATTCATCTGTCAGTTCAAGTAAAAAATTTGGCACTGGAACTGGTGGTTCAAGGTTGGTAACTGGTACATCCAACTTACATTCAAAACTAGAGTCAGAAATCGCTAAATTTAAGAAAACTAAGGACTCAATACTTTTTAGTTCAGGATATTTGGCCAGTATTGGAACCATTTCTTCAATTATGAATAAGGACGATATTATATTTAGTGATGAATTAAATCATGCTTGCTTAATAGACGGCGCTAAATTATCAAAATCTAGAGTTGTTATATATAAGCATACTGATATGAAAGATTTAGAAAGTAAATTAAAGAAGTATAAATCATTAAAGGTTAAAAAAATGATTGTTACCGATAGTGTATTTAGTATGGATGGTGATATTGCGCCTCTAGACAAGATTGTGGTGTTATGTAAAAAATATGGATGTATTTCTATGATTGATGAAGCGCATGCAACGGGTGTCCTTGGCGAATCTGGTAGCGGAGCCTCAGAAATGTTTAAGCTACAAAATGAAATTGATATATGTATGGGTACATTGTCTAAAGCTGTTGGTTCAATTGGAGGATACGTTGCAGGGTCTGATGAACTAATTGATTTTTTAAAGAATAAAGCTCGATCATTTATATTTGATACCTCTTTGCCTGCAGGAGCATTAAGTGCATCATTAAAATCAATCAGCATTATTAAGTCTAAACCTCAATTAAGATTAAATTTGAATAAAAATATCAAGTACTTAAAAAAATACCTCTCAAATTCAAGGTTTAGTTTTTTAGATTTTCCAACGCCAATAATTCCTGTAATACTTGGGGATGAAAAGAAAGCTTTAAAGTTTTCTAGATTATTATTGAAGAATAGAATCTTTGTCCCAGCCGTAAGACCACCATCTGTTCCAAAAGGGGAGTCAAGAATTAGAATAACTTTAATGGCGACTCATAAAAAGCATCATATTGATAAACTAATAAATGTTATGAAGGAATTAGAAAGATCTATTTATTAAATTGAATAGTAAAACATAGTTCAGAAGGTAAACTTAAATAGGTTTTAGATATGGCAAAAACAGAAAAAGAATTTGATCTTTTTTGGAGCCTATTGCTAGGCCGTAAGGTCGATAAAAAGAAGGCCAAAATCGAATATCTTAAGATTAAAACTGATTTCACCCCAAAAGAATTGGCTGATAAATTTAATAACTTGTATAAAATCACAGGAGAGGAGCGGTTTGTTCCACACCCTCAAAGATGGTTAAGAAATGAAAGATGGAACGATGAAATAAATGAAAAAGTAAATGGTGAGAAGATTTATAGAAATAGCAAAGGTTATATTATATCTAAGGAAGAGTGGGAGAAGGGGGAGTAGTCCTATAATATAATGAAAAAAGTCATTTTTTTACTTTTAGACGGTGCCAGAAAAGATTCTTTAGAAAATCATATTAATGATGGATTGATGCCGAATTTAAAAAGAGTTATCAAAGATGGAGGAACCCTGACAACCGCAGTAACAGTTTTTCCATCTACTACAGGACCAGCATATTTACCTTTTCTTATGGGTCTATTCCCAGGGAATTGTAATATGCCCGGTATAAGATGGTTTGATAAATTAAAGTTTTCAAGGAATAAAGGTTCTTTTTATTCACATCGAAGCTATGTAGGGATTGAAGGGTTATTCTTCAATAAAGATATAAAAAAATCTCAATTAACAATTTTTAACATTATAAATAAATCTCGCTCGATTTTTAATGAAATCACAAAGGGATTACCAGTCAAATTTGACTTAACCAATATTTCGAAGGTTTTCCATAAATTTAAGTCCCATTTCTATGGTTCCCATCATATAGATAATATTGCTTCAGATAAGCTATTAAATTCTTTAGAGTCAGATGCCCAGTTTGTTTTCTGCTGTTTTTTAGGGGTTGATTCTAATTCACATATATCTGGATGTGATAGTAGTACGGTTGTAGATTCATATGTCAATTTTGACAACAAACTTGGTTTAGTAGTTGATAAACTAATAGAAACAAACCAGTTAGAAGAGACATTGCTAATTATTACTAGTGATCACGGACACTCTAACACTCATACACATTTGGATTTAGTTCAGTTTTTAGAGCAGTATGGTTACAAAGTTTTTTCATATCCTTTAATTCATAAGAAATATTTAACTGATATTGACGCTGCAGTTATGGTTTCTGGAAATTCTATGTCTCATATTTATTTAAGAAAAGATAAAAATTGGGCAGAAAAATATACTTTTCCTTCATCTGAGAAATTAATAGATGACCTACTCCAACTTGATGCGGTAGATATAGTTATGACAAAAAATGAAAAAAATCAAATTGTAATAAAAAGTACTAGAGGAATAGCAATTTTAGAGAATAAGGATTCGGGTTTGCAATACACCCCATTGTTAAATGACCCATTTGGCTACAAAGGGATAAGTGACTTTTTAACCTTTGAAGACTCTTTGGATAAAACCTTTGATACTCAATATCCAGATGCTTTAGTGCAAATATTCCAGATTTTTAATTCGCCTAGATGTGGAGATATAGTTGTCAGCGCAGAGACAGGGTTTGATTTAAGAAATAAGTTTGAGTTTCCAGAGCATAAATCTTCACATGGATCATTAAAAAGTGATCACATGCATGTCCCTTTAATAGTAAATAAACAAATTCTAAATAATAGGATTAGAACAGTTGACTTGTTCCCTACAATCGTAGATTTTTTAGGCTTTAATTGTCCAAATAAAGTTGATGGTAAGAAATTAGATATTAATTAACTCTTCCTTAGAAAGTAGTTTTTTAAGGTCTCCATGAACTAATTCCTCTTTAGATTTAAGTGATGCTGAAAGCTCTTTTACTAGCCTTTTGAATGCATTTTCGAGTATTTTCTGTTCACCAAATGATAGTTCTTTATTTCGTGAGATATCATTAATTTCTCTAAATCCTCCCCCTGCCATAATAATATTTCCTGTTTTTAGTTTTTCAGTATATGAACGATACCTCTTATTCCAGCTTACATTTTCTTCAATTTTATATTTTGTTTTCCCATTTATTAGAGACCACAAGGTTTTTATCTCATTCTTTTTTGCAAGAGGACGTAACTCCTTTGCTTGAACAGAGTTCTTTGGAATCATTACCGTGATATCACTGTCAACAACTTTGAGTATTAAAAACTGATGAGAAACACCAGAAATTTCTTGTTTTTGTATACCGGTTATTGTTACCAAGCCATGAGATGGATATACAGCTTTATCTCCGACTTTATACATATTATATTATCTCACATTTCATTATCATCTTCAATTTGATTCTTATCTTGACTACTTGTTTGGTATTGATTTATATTCAATTTATGAGTTGTGATACTTACCTAAAAAATTATAAGAGTTTTTTAGAGCTTAACGGCAAAAGTAAGAATACTATTGACTTATATTTAAGGGATATAACTTTTTATCTACAAAATTGTGAAAAATTTAATAAAGACATCTCACCTAAAAATTTTATTTTACTTTTCAATAAGAATGAAGTATTAAATTATTTTTTCTTTTTAAAAGATTCATATAAGAATAAAGATGATGGTGTTGCCATTAACAAGTTTTATAGAACATTGAGTAGAAAGCTTTCAGGTTTTTCTAAGTTTTTGGATTTTTTAGTTCGCGAAAAAGAAATTAAAGAAAATTTTTTAAATGGTTTTGATAGATCAAATTTTATCAAAAAAAATAGGGAATCTATAAGTAGAAATTATACAAAATGGATTCCAGAACAAGAATTACTGGTTTTTGTTGGAAATCTAATAGATTTGCTAGAAGAAGATTCCCAATCATATAAGGTTTCAAGGGATATTATGATTGTCATAATGTTGATATTTACGGGATTAAGGGCTAGTGAATTAGAAAATATAAAGCTTATTGATATTGATTTCGAGGAAAACTTAATTCATAACGTCACAAGAAAGAGAAGTGTAATATCAGAAATACCAATTGAGAGATCTTATTTAAAGCCTCTAATGATTAATTATTTAAATAACTTTGGTAAGGAGCTAAAAGATAAATCAGGATATCTTTTCTTAAAGAATAAAAATAGTAAAATTGATCGTCATTTGGTTTATAGAGCTGTATCAAAATACTCAAAAAAAATGCTAGGTAGACAAATTCACCCCCATATTCTCAGGCATACATTTGCTACAATAATGTGTGTGAATGGTGCAAATATATCCGATGTTAGAGATATGTTAGATCATAAGAATATATCTTCCACTGAACTATATGAGCATGTAAATAAGATTAAAAATAAGTCAGAGATTATTAATAAATTTACTTCTGACTGAATAAAAAACTAATTCATTTAATAATTTTAATATGCTTTATATTACGACTAATTAAATAGTTGATAGAGATTTCGACAAATATCTTTTATAATTCTTCCCTTAATGACATGAAAGATAATTTGAGAGTTGCAGAGACATTAATTGAGGCTTTACCGTACATTCAGAAGTTTAGAGGAAAAACTATAGTTCTTAAGTTTGGCGGAAGTATTGGTTCGAAGGAATTTGCTAATTTTGCAAGAGACTTGGTTCTAATGCACTATGTGGGAATAAACCCCGTTGTAGTTCATGGGGGTGGAGTTGAGATTACTAAGGCTCTTTCCAAATCAAATGTAAAAGCTAAATTTGTCGATGGGTTAAGAGTAACTTGTGATAAAACAATGGAAGTGGTAGAAAAAATTTTGGTTGGAAAGATTAACAAGCAAATTGCTTCAAAAATAAAACTTAATGGTGGAGCTTCCGTTGGTATATCTGGAAGAGATAGGGAGCTTTTAAAAGTAAAAAAGATTAAACCACAAAAGAAAGGGGTTGATCTTGGTAGAGTGGGTGAAATAACTAAAGTTAATGTTTCATATATATTTGAACTTCAAAAGAAAGGATTTATTCCGGTTATAGCTCCAATCGGTATAAATAATAAAGGTTTGTCTTATAATGTTAATGGTGACCATGCCGCATCAAAAATAGCCTCTTCACTGAATGCAGAAAAACTTATAATCCTGACCGACGTTGAAGGTATTAGAGATAAAAATAAAAAATTAATTTCTTCTATAAAGAAAAGGCAAGCAAATTCATTAATAAAAAGTGGTGTCATAGCTTCTGGCATGGTTCCAAAGGTAAAATGTATGATTAATGCATTATCAGAAGGAGTTGGAAAGGCCCATATTATTGATGGAAGGATACCTCACTCCCTAGTGCTTGAAACATTTACCGACACTGGAATAGGAACCGAGATTTTATTATGAAGCAAAACAATATACTTGCAAAAAATAATAAATATTTGATAGAAAATTATCAAAGATATCCAATTGAGATGGTCAGAGGAAATGGTTCATATGTTTGGGATTCAAAAGGAAAGAAATATTTAGATTTTATATCAGGTATAGCTGTTAATAATTTAGGACATAATAATCAAAAGGTTAATAAAGCAATTAATTCTCAACTAAATAAAATGTTACATATCTCTAATCTTTTTGTAATAAAAGAACAAGTAAATTATGCAAAAGAATTGAGTAAGACAAAAAAGGGCTACAGAACATTCTTTTGTAATAGCGGTACAGAAGCTAACGAAGCTGCATTCAAATTAGCAAGAAGATGGGGGGTTTTAAATGGTGGAAAAAAAACAATTGTTTCTTTCTCTGGTGCTTTTCATGGGAGAACTTTTGGATCATTGAGTGCAACATCTCCTAAAAAATATAGGTACGGGTTCTACCCGTTAACACCTGGATTTAAGAGTATTAAATTTAATGATATTGATAAATTAAATAAATTAGTGAATAAAGATAAGAAAATTGCAGCAATAATAGTTGAACCAATTCAAGGTGAGGCTGGGGTTAAGTTTAGTGATATAGGCTTTTTAAAGGCCGTCCAAGATATATGTAATAATCAAAATATACTTTTTATTCTAGACGAAGTTCAAGTGGGTATCGGAAGAACAGGAAAGGTTTTTTGTCACGAGCACTTCAATTTAAAGCCTGATATAATCACCCTTGCGAAAGCATTGGGTGGTGGCTTACCATGTGGCGCAATGATGGTGAATCCAAGATTTGCGGATAGTTTATCTCCTGGATCTCATGGAACAACCATGGGAGGGAATCCGTTGTCTATGGTAGCGGGACTTTCGTCATTTAAGCAGATAGCCAACTCTAAGTTCTTAGCCTCTGTTGAAAAAAAAGGAAAGTTATTTTTAAAGCAGTTAAAGATATTTGAAAAAAATTCATTTATAAAAGAGGTTAGGGGATTAGGCTTAATACTAGCTATTGAATTTCATTCAGATCAAGCGGCAAAGATATTTTGTAGTATATGTTTAAAAAAAGGCCTATTGGTAATATTGACTGAAAAATATAACGTTAGAATCTTGCCACCATTAAATGTTAAAATTAATGAGATTAAAGAGGCTATTGAAATATTTACTATAGCCTTGGAGCAAATTAATGAATAAATCTCTTTTATCAGTTGCAGATGTAAACGCTAAACAAATTAATAGAATATTTAATAAAATAAAAGAATTTAAACTTAAAGGATCAACGAAGTATAAAGGCAAGTCTATTGGTTTGCTTTTCGAGAAACATTCGACAAGAACAAGATTATCCTTTGAGGTTGCAATCTCAAGGTTGGGTGCATATCCAATATATATTAATAAATCTGATACTCAAATTTCTCGAGGTGAATCTATAAAAGAGACGGCTAAAATTTTTTCATTATATTTAGATGGATTAGTTTATAGAACATCCGACCAAAAGAATATGGAAGAGTTCGATAGATTCTCATCCATTCCTATTATCAATGCATTGTCAGATTTTGAACATCCAACCCAAATTATTTCAGATGTCTTTACAATAAAAGAGCTAAATCCAAAGAAGAAATTACAAGATTTGAAGATTGTGTATTTTGGAGATGGAAACAATATTGCTAACTCCTTTTGTATTATTGCTGAGATATTAAAGCTCAATCTAGTGATATGTTGCCCTAAAGGATATGAGCCAGATTTAAATAAATTAAAAATCAAGAGCAAGAATATTTCAATTGATAATAAACCGAGTAACGCAGTTATTAACGCGAATGTTATATATACGGATGTTTGGACAAGCATGGGAATGGAAAAAGAGGAGAAAAAAAGATTAAAAGATTTTAAAGCTTACCAAGTAAACAAAACGCTGGTTAAGCTTGCTGATTCGTCACATAATTTTATGCATTGCTTACCTGCGCATGTAAATGAAGAAGTTACATCTGAAATTCTTAACTCTGATAATTCAGTTATTTATCAGCAAGCAGAAAATAAAGTCTATACTGCTATGGCTATACTTGACTTTCTTTTAAATCAGTCTTAAACATAGATTTCTTTCTTCTATCTCTATGAAAACTTAGTGCAAATCTATGTGCTTCATTTCTAGCATTAATGAGAATATTTAAGGGCTTTATATTGCCATTAAAATCAGCAGGCTTTGTCTTGTTTATTGTATATATCTTATCAATTTTCTCATTTTTTCTAGGTTTTGCAATTGAGGCAATATCAATATTCTTCAAATCTAATTTTGCAATTTTATTTAAATGGCCTTTCCCACCATCTAAAAGGATTAAATCCGGGGCCTCCCAACCTTTTTCATTTATTCTTTTTAATCTTCTTGAGACGGCTTCGTTCATCATTGCATAATCATTTGGCCCCTTTGTTACAATTTTAAATTTTTTGTATTTACTTTTATCTGGTGTTCCATTAACAAAGGTGACCATAGATGCAACCGGATTTGTTCCTTGAGTATTTGAAATATCAAAACACTCAATTTTATTTGGTCTTCTTTTTAGATTAAGGGCAACTTTAATCTGATTAAGACTTAGGTTTATTTCTTCTTCTTCTTTTATATTTTGTACAAGGTAATTTTCTGCATTTTCTTTTGCAAGTTTTATTAAACTATTATTGTTATTTCTTATTAACAATTCAGTCTTAACATTACTAGAGGAGAAGTCACTTAAATCTTTTTTAAGTTCAAGGAAGTAAGGAAAATCTTTATTTACTAATATTCTTTTTGGAACAGAGGTTTTTTTAGAATAAAATTGTGATATTAATTGATAGATATCTAGATTTGTATTTGTCGATTTAATTTCAGCAAACAGGTTTGCTTTATCTATTATATAACCACCTCTAAAGAACAGTATTACAATCTGAATTTTTTTATCTAGTGTGTAAAAACCTATGACATCTGTATTATTCAACTTTTCGTTAGATGCCGAATTAAAATAATAATTATTTGAAAGGAATGATAATTCATCTCTATAGAAAGACGCTTCCTCAAACTGTTCTTCATCTGCCATCTTATTCATCTTTTCTTCCAGCTCTTTTTTTAATTTTCCAATTTTTCCCTTAAAAATACTCTTTATAGATAAAATATTTTTACTATAAGTTGACTTGAGTGATTGTTCATCACATGGACCAAGGCACATGTTGATATTTTTATAAACACAGGCTCTTTTTTTATGCATTTTAAATTTATTTTCACTGCAATCTCTAATTCCATATATTTTTTGAAATAATTTTTTTGTTTTCTTCAGACCATCTGAGGATTTAAAAGGACCTAGATAAATAGACTTCGAATCATCGCATTTTCTTGACGAAGATATTCTTGGGAAGTCACCATCTAACTCTATTCTTAGAGAAGAATAGGTCTTATCATCTTTTAATAGAATATTATATTTAGGCTGCCTTATCTTGATTGTTTTGTTTTCAAGCATTAAAGCGTCTTCTTCACTATTAGTGGTGATAAAATCTAAATCTTTAGCTTCTTTCATTAAAAAAGTAATATTCGCTCTATTGTCTCTGGATTTAGAGAAATAGGATGTAATTCTTTTTTGAAGATTTTTGGCTTTACCAACATATAGAGTTTCATTTTTGCTATTTTTAAAAATATAAATTCCAGGTTTAGATGGAAGATTTTTTAAAACAAGCCCATCAATTTTCATATAAATATGTTAGCTGATTTTAAAAATATAGAAAATCAGCTAAGTTTTACTTATAAAGTTAGGATCTTTATATGTTAAAAGAAGAAAGAGCAAAATTTATTATCAGCAAGCTTAATGATATTTATCCTACAACTCCTATACCCTTAAATAGTAAGACAAAATTTCAATTGTTAGTTGCAGTTTTATTAAGCGCCCAGTGTACAGATGTTAGAGTTAATAAGGTAACACCAAAATTGTTTTCAATAGGAAGAAGCCCTATTAAAATGTCCAAGCTTCCTATATCCAAGATTTATAATATTATAAGACCTTGTGGCCTTGCTCCACAAAAATCTAAAGCTATATCAAAATTATCGAAAATTCTTGTTAAAGAATTCAGAGGAAGAGTTCCTAACGATATTACAGAACTAGAGAAATTACCCGGGGTTGGTCATAAAACAGCTAGCGTAGTAATATCACAGGGTTTTGGATATCCTGCATTTCCAGTTGATACACATATACATAGATTAGGTCAGAGATGGGGTTTGACGAAAGGAAAAAATGTTGCACAAACAGAGAGAGATTTAAAG
>MDTG01195190.1_pt1 | contig 53951 bp, 55 predicted proteins | sample 811421 | NCBI WGS metagenome assembly MDTG01 (sample SAMN05326645, study PRJNA326480) | marine metagenome | isolation source: seawater | place: Pacific Ocean: South East | collected 2011
AATCTATAATGTTTAAATATTAAGGTTTGAGATTTATCTCAATTAAAAGGGAATATGATAATTAACATAGCTGCCCTCGCAACTGTATATGGAGAGTTTTCTTTTTATATTTAACCACTGAACTGTTTTGTTTGGGAAGGTTTAAGGAAATAATGACCCACTAGCCAGGATACCTGCCTTATTAAATCACCCACTTGGCTTGCGAGGTGCCTGTCAAGACGGAAATCCGGAGTGGTGAACTATTTCGCTATTTCTGGATTTTTTCTCCAGAGATTAATAAATTTGTTACTTTGGAGTTTATAATGTTAAAATTCATTTATATATATTTTTTTATTTCAATTTTTTTATCAATTAAAGTTGTATTTTCGGAAGAAGTAGATTTAGGGGAAATTTCAATTTCTGCCAACCTTTCCCCTACAAACATCAATAATGTTGGCTCTTCTGTCACATTAATTACAAAAGACGAAATTGAAAATAATCCTTATCCCTATTTTATTGATTTTATTCAAAATGTTCCAGGTGTTAGCATATCACAAAATGGTCCTAAAGGATCTTCTTCTTCTGTATTTATAAGAGGTTTAGGTCTTGAATATGTAAAAGTTTTGGTTGATGGAATTAATTATGGAGATGTTTCAAGTATTCCTGTAGTTCCAAACGTATCTGGTTTTACTTTGTCAAATGTAGATAAAATTGAAGTTTTAAAAGGTAGTCAGTCATCTCTTTACGGTTCTTCAGCCATTGGTGGTGTTATTTCTATATTAACAAATAATTTTGATGAAAATGGAAAAGTTAATTTTGAGATTGGTTCTTATAATACTGTTTCTATAAATTTAAGTAAAAAATTGAAGAGTGATAAAAGTGATAATAATTTCTATATAAGCCAATTTTCAACCAAAGGCTTTTCAGCAAAATATAATGGAGAAGAACCTGACGGTTATCAAAATAGGATTTTATCGATTGCTTCAAATTACTACATCTCAGATAGTCATACTTTTTTCTTGAACTTGCGTTCTCAAAAGGAGAATGGAGATCAGGATGGGTTTCAAAATGATCCACCTTATGGGTTTATTGACAAAAATGATGAAGTTTACTCTAATAATACACTAGCCTTAAAAACTGGTTTAGAGATTGATAATAAAAATATAAATAGAGTCTTTGAAACAAATTTTTTGAATACTAAACGGTTTTATACAGGTCCTTTTGAATATGAAGGGAAAAGAAACACTATTTCATACATTGAAAAAAATAATTCTTTTTTAAATCCAATTGTATATGGTGTCGAAATTCATGATGACAAAACAAGTTTAGAAGGTATTAAAAAAAATATTACTCAATCACACGTTTTTGGAGAATATTATATCCAAAGGTCAGACAGATTGGATCTAATTTTAAGTGGTAGAGTTTCAAATCATTCAAGTTTTGGAACAAATAGTACAGGAAGGATTAGTACTTCTTATAAATTTCAGGATAATATAATTGGAAGAGGTTCTATAGGAACAGGATATAGATCTCCGTCAATGTATGAATTATTTGCTCCATTTGGTGGTAATGAAAATTTACTTCCAGAAAATAGTATTACTTCAGATATAGGTATAAAATTAAATTTTCTTAATAATAGTTTAAAGTTTGATAGCTCAATATTTAAAACTGAAATTAATGATAAGATTATCTATGATTTAAGTACTTTTGGCTATGCACAGAGTTCAGAAAAAGAAACAAGAGAAGGGATAGAACTTTTTGCAGAGTATAAACCAAATTCAGTTTATAAATTTTCTTTTTCATCTGCACATATTAATGATGAAGATGGAAATAAAATAAGACGTGTTCCTATGAATGAATTTACTATCAATGCACTAATAAGTTTAACAAATAAATTAAAATCTGGAATTTCTATAAGACATGTAAATGGTTTAGAAGATGGTGAAGATTTGCCTGATTTCACTACTGTGGCTTTGAAATCAACATATAATTTTAAAGAAGATGTAAATTTTTATTTAAGAGCTGAAAATATTTTTGATGAAGATTATCAAACAATTGCAGATTATAGTTCTCCAGGAAGATCAATATATTTCGGATTATCTAAACTATTTTAATTAATTATTTTTTATGAGGATCATTTTTGAAACTTTATTTATGTTTAATATTTTCAATTCTTTTCCATGGAATGTGGACTGTTTTTTTTGTTTTTGATAATAATAAAAAAAATTATATTGAAAACACGGTTGTTGATGTTGAAGTGATTGATGATAAATCATTTTTTGATTTAGCAGACAATTCACCAATTTTTGTAAAAAATAAACCAATGACTATTCTAAAAGAGTATAACATAAAAAAAAGTTTTAGGTTAATTTCTAATAAAAATTTTGAAAATTATACAAACAATTTAAGAAAAATTTCTTTAACAAATCTTCACCAAGAAACCAAAGATCTTTCTTTATTTAAAAGACCTAACTATTTTAAAATGGAAGGAAGAAATTTTATTCATGAAAAAGTTAACTTAATAGACAATTTAGATAATAAAAATATAAAAAACTTTAGAAGCAATTACGAACTTATAGAAAATATAGAAAAAAATAAAATACTTCAAAAAAAAATTAAAAATATACAAAATCTAGATTTAAAAATTAGTGAAATATCTCAAAAAATATATTCTCCTGAAAATAATTTTAAAAAGAATGCATTAAGAAAAGACGAATATGTTTTTATTTGGGGGAAGATGATTAAAGAAAAGATTTTGAAAAACTTAAATTATCCTATAATAGCTAAAAAAAATAATTTAGACGGAGTCGTGTTTTTAAGGTTAAAAGTCGATAAAAGTGGGAGGTTGGTCAGCTTAGATATTTTAAAATCTTCTGGATCTGAAGTTCTTGATAAAGCTGCAAAAAAAGCCGCGACTGATGCAAATAAATTTCCTGTTGCACCTAAAGAGATAACAGGAAATAACTTCGTTTTTAGATTACCAGTTAGATTTCAGATTTGATAACTATGTTCCGCAAAATGTTTCTTTAATTACCTCATCTGGAAGAGCAGGTATTGAAAAAGAACTTTTTTCACTAGTAGAAGAAAAGGGTTCCTTGAGTAATTTATCTAATTGATGAAAACTTTTGAAATTTCCATTTAAAGCATCATTTATTATTTTTTGAATGTTGTGATTTCTTGGTATTATTGAAGGATTATTTGAGTTTATTTTATTTTTAATACTACTAACTGTAGACATCTCATAACTCAATCTTTTTTGATATTTATTAATCCACTCTAGCAATTTAGGATCATTATTATTTTTAAAAAGAGACTTCCATTTGTCATCGTCCTGTCCGGGTAATAGGTATTTTAATTTTCTGAAAGTTGACGTGTAATCTGATTTATTTATTTCCATAATTTTTAATAAACTTTTAAACAAATTTTCATCCTCTTCTTTGCTTTTGAAGAGACCAAGTTTGTTTCTCATCACTTTCATCCATTCATTATGAAATATAAAAGGAAATTCATTTATAACTTTCTCTGCTTTTTTTATTCCTAAATTTAAATTGTCTTTATCTATTATTCTAATCATGCTTTCAGCTAATTTACTCAAATTCCATTGCATTATCAGTGGTTGGTTTGAAAAAGAGTACCTTCCATAAATATCTATAGAACTAAATACTTTTTGTTCCTCATATTCCTCTAAAAATGCACAAGGTCCAAAATCAATAGTTTCTCCTGATATTGTGGTATTATCTGTATTCATTACACCATGAATAAATCCTACTCCCATCCATTTTGATATTAGTAAAGCTTGTTTTTCAGTTACAGATTGTAAAAAATTAAGATATTTATTTTTTTTATTAATTTCTGGATAATGTCTTTCTATACAATAATCAGCAAGTTTTTGAATATTTTTAATATCATTTTTATAAGCAAAATATTCAAAAGTTCCGATTCTTATATGACTAGAAGCAACTCTAACTAATAATGCCCCTGGTTCAATGTTTTCTCTAATAATTTTTTCTCCAGTAAGTAAGATTGCTAGCGATCTGGTTGAAGGTATACCAAGATAATGCATACTTTCAGAAACAAGATATTCTCTAATTACTGGACCAAGACCTGCTCTTCCATCACCCATTCGAGAAAAAGGTGTCTTACCTGAACCTTTTAATTGGATATCTTGTCTTTTTTTTTGGTTATCTATAATCTCGCCAAGCATTATAGCTCTTCCATCACCTAAATTTGGAACAAAATTACCAAATTGATGTCCAGCATATTTTTGGGCAAAATATTTGCTACCTGAAATTAATTTATTTCCACTTAGATATTCTTTTTTTAGATATTTTTCATTGAAATTCAGTTTTTTAGCTAAACTTCTATTGACTTTAATAATTTCTGGTGATGGCATTTTTTCTGGTTTAATTTCAGAGTAAAAATCTTCAGAAAGTTTCAAAAAAGAATTATCAAAAATAGAATTCAATTTATAACTCTGTTATTTATCAAATTGATCTAAAGTTTTTCGAAATTTTTCAATTAGTTCATCAACATGCTTTTTTTCAAATATAAACATAGGTGCAATGATACCTGTATCCGAAGTAAATTTCACATGTAAACCATTCCAAAATAATTTTTTTTGAAATTCTGAACCTATCTCTCCAGCTTTATTTCTTAAATGTAATTCTACACCACCCATTAAGCCTATTCCTCTTACATCTTTGACTAAATCATGATCTGATAGTGTAAAAAGTGATTCTAAAAAATAATCAGAAAGATTATCAGCTCTGTTAAAAAGGTCTTCTTCTTCATAAATATTTAAACTTGCAATACCTGCTGCACATGAACAAGGATGTCCTGAGTAAGTATATCCATGAAAAAATTCAATTGAACCAGGGACAGCATTTTCGGTAATCAAATTATAAATTTTATCATGAACACAAACTGCACCCATTGGCATAGAACCGTTTGTAAGAGCTTTCGCCATTGTCATAATGTCAGGCTTTACATCAAATTTATCGGCTGCAAAGTTTGTTCCCATTCTTCCGAAACCTGTAATGACTTCATCAAAAACAAGAAGAATTCCATATTTATTACATATTTCTCTAAGTCGTTTTAAATAACCCACAGGAGGAACTAAAGTCCCAGTTGAACCAGCAACAGGTTCAACAAAACATGCTGCTATTGACTCTCCTCCATAGTTATTTGCGAACCTTTCAAGGTCATTAGCCAACTCTACCCCCTTTGATGGTTGACCTTTTTTATTTAATTCTTCTCCAGTCCATGTATGCCTTAAGTGAACTACATTTGGAATAACTAAAGGAAAACTTTTTCTATTGTTAGCCATTCCAGAGAGAGATAAGCCGCCAATGTTTACTCCATGATATGCTCTTTCTCTACTTACAAATCTGTATCTATTTTCATTTTTGGATGAAAAATAAGACATAACAATTTTGATTGCAGTGTCTATTGCTTCAGATCCTGAATTAACAAAAAATACATGATTCATATCATCTGGAGTGATTCTTGTAATTTTTTCTGCTAATTTAAAACTTTCAGGATGACCTGAGCCAAAAGGAGATGTGTAAGTATTTTTTTGAATTTGCTTGTTTACTGCTTCAATGATTTTTGGATGACAATGACCTGCTGGAGAACAGAATAACCCAGAAGAACCATCTAAAATTTCTGTTCCTCTATGACTAGTCATGTACATTTCTTTAGCAGATGTAATAAGTCTTGGATCATTCTTAAAACTTTTATTGTCTGTAAAAGGCATCCATTGGTTTTCAAGGGAATTTAAAGGAATATCATAAGCCATAGTTTTATCTTCTTTTAATTTAAATTAATTTAATTTATAATACATTTTAAATTATAAATTAAAAGAATTTTTATTAAATTTTATTTTAAAAAAATTAAACTTATTGATTGATTTATTAAAAACATTATATAATTCAAAAAAAATTAGGAAAGTAACATGAAAGATAATTTCTTACAAATCAACCCTAAAGATTACCCTGATCTGGCAAAATTTGTCTGGGAAGACCCATTATTGATTGAGTCACAATTAGATGAATCAGAAAGAATGATAAGAGATAGTGCAATGTCATTTTCTAAGAGTATATTGAGTACAATTGTTGAGGATGCATATAATAAAGAGATTTTTTCAAAAAATCTCTTTAAACAAATGGGAGAGATGGGTTTACTAGGAGTTACTATTCCTGAAGAGTATGGTGGTTTAGGCGCTAATTATGTTTCTTATGGGTTGGTAGCTAGAGAAATTGAAAGAGTTGACTCTGGGTACAGATCAATGATGTCCGTTCAATCATCATTAGTAATGTATCCGATTTACGCTTACGGATCAAAGGAACAAAGAAGAAAGTATCTTCCAAAGTTAGCTTCAGGTGATTTCATTGGTTGTTTTGGATTAACTGAGCCAGAAGCAGGATCAGATCCATCCTCAATGAGAACAAAAGCTGAAAAGGTAAATGGAGGATATATAATTAACGGATCTAAGATGTGGATATCAAATTCTCCAGTAGCTGACATTTTTATAGTTTGGGCAAAATCTTCGCATCATAAAAATAAAATAAAAGGGTTTATTCTTGAAAAGGGATTAGAAGGCTTGAGTTGTCCTAAAATTGAAGGAAAATTAAGTTTAAGAGCATCTATAACTGGTGAAATTGTAATGAACGAAGTATTTGTAAAAGATGATGCAATTCTAGAAAACGTTGAAGGTTTAAAAGGACCTTTTGGTTGCTTGAACAGAGCAAGGTATGGAATATCATGGGGTGTAATGGGATCAGCAGAGTTTTGTTGGCATACTGCTAGGGAATACGGTTTAAACAGAAAACAATTTGGAAAACCTTTAGCTCAAAATCAGTTATTTCAAAAAAAACTAGCAGATATGCAAACTGAAATAGCACTTGGTTTGCAAGCTTCTTTACAATTAGGCAGATTATTGGATGATGCAAAAGCAGCTCCAGAAATTATAAGTATGCTAAAAAGAAATAATTGTGGTAAAGCACTTGATATAGCACGTTTGGCTAGAGATATGCTTGGTGGAAATGGAATTTCTTCTTCTTTTAATGTGATGAGACATCTTCAAAACTTAGAAACTGTTAATACTTATGAAGGAACTCATGATATTCACGCCTTGATATTGGGTAGAGCTCAAACAGGTTTACAAGCTTTTTTTTGATAAAACTTAATAAAAAAAGATTTTAAATTATTATGAAATTACCAAAAAAATGTGATGTTGTGATTATAGGCGGAGGAGTATCAGGTTGTTCTGTTGCCTATCATTTGTCTGAGTTAGGTTGGAATAATATTGCTTTGATAGAAAGAAAAAAACTCACATCTGGCACCACATGGCACGCTGCGGGTCTAATAAGTCAACTCAGAGCTAATTTAAATATGACCCGTCTTGCGCAATATTCTGCAGAACTTTATCATGATTTAGAGGAAAAAACAAAAATTTCTACAGGGATTAAGAGAAATGGATCTCTAACTTTAGCACTATCGTCAGAAAGAGAAGAAGAAATTTTAAGACAGCTATCATTAGCGAAAGTTTTTAATGTTGAAGCGCAATCAGTCACTAAAAAAGAAATTCAAGATATTTATCCAGGTCTGAATATGAAAGATATTCATTCTGGTGTATTTGTGAAGAACGACGGTCAGGCTGATCCATCAAATATAACAATGGCATTAGCAAAAGGCGCTAGAATGAATGGTGTCGAAATTTTCGAAGATACCAAAGTTGAGGAAGTTGTTTCCTCATTAGGAGAAGTTTCTGGTGTTAAAATAATTGATAAAAATGGTGAAATGATTGAGATTAAAACCAAAATTGTGATAAATTGTGCGGGCATGTGGTCAAGAGAATTGGCCAAAAAAAATAAAATTAATATTCCATTGCATGCGTGTGAACATTTTTACATTGTGACAGAACCTATATCTGGTCTTAAGCAATTACCTGTTTTAAGAGTTCTTGATGAATGTGCATATTATAAGGAGGATGCTGGTAAAATTTTACTAGGTGCTTTTGAACCTGAAGCGAAACCTTGGGGGATGGATGGAATACCTAAAGATTTTTGTTTTGATCAATTACCAGATGATTTTGAACATTTTGAACCAATTTTAGAAAAAGCAATTAATAGATTTCCTTTGTTGAAAGAAGTGGGCATTCATACATTTTTTAATGGTCCTGAAAGTTTTACACCAGATGACAAATATTACTTAGGAGAAGTACCAGAATTAAAAGGTTACTGGGTTGCATGTGGTTATAATTCTGTAGGTATTGTTTCATCAGGTGGAGCAGGAATGGTGCTAGCTAGATGGATCACAGATGGTTTTCCTCCATTTGATATCTGGGATGTTGATATAAGAAGAGTTCATTATTTTCAGCAAAACAGAAAATATCTTAAAACTCGTGTAACCGAAACTTTGGGGTTACTTTATGCTGATCATTTTCCTTACAGACAAATGAAAACTTGTAGAGGAATAAAGAAATCCCCTATCCATGAAATACTTAAAAATAGAGGTGCTGTTTTTGGAGAGTCTGCTGGATATGAGAGACCAAATTGGTTTGCTTTTAAAAATCAAAAGGCTGAATATGTATATAGTTGGAAAAGGCAAAATTGGTTTGAGAATCAAAAAGTTGAACATTTAGCAATTAGAAATAATGTTGGATTATTTGATATGTCATCATTTGGAAAAATTATTATCACAGGAAAAGAAGCTCTAACTTTTCTTCAAAAAGTTTGTTGTTCACAAATGGATGTAGATATAGGAAAAATTGTATATACACAGATGCTTAATAACAAAGGTGGTATCGAATGTGATTTAACAGTTTCAAGACTAGAGACAAATTTATTTTTATTAATTGTTCCTTTATTCACTATTCAAAGAGATTTATTCTGGTTAAAAAGAAATAAAGATGACTTTGATGTCACAATTATGGATTATAGTTCATCCGAAAGTGTCCTTTGCCTAATGGGCCCAAATTCGAGAAAAGTGTTAGAAAAATGCTCTCCAAATGATTTTTCAAATGAATCTCATCCTTTTGGGAGATGGAAAGAAATTGAAATCGGACTGACTGTGGCCAGAGCACATAGGATAACATATGTTGGAGAACTAGGATGGGAAATTTTTATGCCATCTGATCAATGTCAACATATTTTTGAAGAAATTGAAAAAGTAGGAAAAGATTTTAATTTGAAGTTATGTGGAATTCACACTCTAGATAGTTGTAGGATTGAAAAAGCTTATAGACATTTTGGTCACGATATCACTGATGAAGATCACATTATGGAAGCAGGATTATCGTTTACAGCAGATATGAACAAGAAAAGCTTTAATGGGAAAGACGCTATATTAAAAAAAATGCAATCTGGAATTGAAAAGAGATTATTTCAATTCAAATTATGTGATCCAGAACCATTATTGTTCCACAATGAACCCATAATAAGAGATGGATTAATAGTCGGGCATTTAACTTCAGGAAATTACGGTCATTTTTTAAATGGTTCTATAGGGTTGGGTTATGTTCCTTGTGTGGATGAGAATATAAGTTCAATTTTAAAATCTAAATTTCAAATTGAAGTCGCTGGAAGAAGGTGGGATGCAGAAGCAAGTATAAGATCTTTTTATGACCCTAATAATAAGAGAATAAAAATGTGATTTTAATTTCTTAGTCTATATCCAGATTTAAAGATTAGTACTATAATAAATGTACAGAATGTCATGAAAATTAAAATACTAAACAAAGAAGTAAAGATGTGAACCTCTGATGTTCCAAAAAAACTCCATCTAAATCCTGAGATTAAATAAAAAACAGGATTCAATTTTGAAATTTGTTGCCAAAAGTTTGGTAGCATATCAATACTATAAAAAGTTCCACCTAAAAACACTAGCGGTGTAAGAATTACCAAGGGAATTAGATTTAATTTTTCCCAACTGGTGGCCCAAATTCCTATTATAAAACCAAATAAAGAAAAACTAATTGTTGTTAGTAATAAAAAAATAATCATTAAAATAGGGTATTCAATTCTAAGAGGAACAAAGAAATTTGCGGTGATTAATATTAATGAACCAATTAAAATTGATTTAGATGCAGCTGCACCAACATATCCTAAAATTGCTTCAAAAGGAGATACTGGTGCAGACAACAACTCAAAAATTGTTCCTGAGAATTTTGGCATATGTATGCCAAAAGATGCATTGCTTACACTAGTTGTAATTAATGTTAGCATCATTAATCCAGGAACTATAAAAGTACCATAATTGATGCCATTAATATTTTCAATTGAAGAGCCTATAGCAGTACCAAAAACTACAAAATATAACGACGTGGATATTATTGGTGATATCAAACTTTGAAATAAAGTTCTAAAAAGTCTATTCATTTCAAATTTATATATTGCTAATATTGCATAAAAATTCATTATGTATTCTTTTCTAATAGTTTTAAGAAGATTTCTTCAAGGTTGCTTTCTCTAGTTTTTAAATCACTGATTATAATATTATTTTTCTCGATTTCGGAAAGTAATTTTGTTATTTGATTTTCTTTTGAAGATCTATCAAAAAAGAAAATCAAACTTTTTTTGTTTTTGGACAACAATAGATTAAATTGTTTTAATCTTTTTGGAATTTCTTCTAATGAAGCTTGAAGTTCTATCTCTAATTCCTTTTTACCCATTTTCTCCATTAATATGTTTTTATTTTCTACTAAAAGTAGTTCTCCTTTATTAATAATACCAATTCTATCAGAAATAGCTTCAGCTTCCTCAATATAATGAGTGGTCAAAATTATTGTCACTCCTTGATCTCTAAGATTTTTTACTAATTCCCACATATCCTTTCTTAATGAAACATCAACACCTGCAGAAGGTTCGTCTAGGAAAAGTAATTTTGGCTCATGTGACAGTGCTTTTGCTATCAAAACTCTTCTTTTCATACCACCTGATAAAGACATTATTCTAGTAAATTTTTTTTCAGAAAGAGATAATGATTTTAAAACCCACTCGAGATAAGGAGTATTAGGAGCTTTGCCAAAAAGACCCCTACTCAAAGAAATCGTCGACCATACTGTTTCAAAACTGTCTAAAGTTAGCTCTTGTGGGACAAGTCCAATAAAGCTTCTGCATTTTCGCCAATCTTTTATACTATCATAACTATTCACTCTAACAAATCCATGTGATTGTCTTATAATTCCACAAATTGTAGAAATTAAAGTTGTTTTTCCTGCTCCGTTTGGTCCAAGAAGAGCAAAGATTTCTCCCTCTTTTACTTTAAGACAAATATTATTAAGTGCTAAAAATTTATTATCAAACTTTTTGGATATTTGATTTATTTCTAAGATATTTTTCATATTTAAAATGGCAAAGGGTTTTTCTGATTAATAATGTTAATTTCTTTCAAAATGTTGTTATCAAGTTTAATATCTGACCCATTTAAAAGAAAATTTAACTGTTCAGTATTTGTAGCTCCTATTATCACAGAACCCATAAAAGGTCGAGAGGCAGAAAATGCAATTGATAAGTGAATGAGATCTATAGAATATTTTTTAGATAATTTTTGATATTCATTAATAATTTTGAAAGATTTTTCATTAAATCTTCCTCCTAAAGATGGATTTGATAATATTCTTGAAAAATTTGGTTTTTCATTGTTTTGGTATTTTCCTGTAAGTAAACCAGCTGCAAGTGGAGAATAACCCATTAAAAAAATATTTTCATACATTGAAACTTCTGACATATCTGTATCATATAATCTACATAACAAGCTATATTCATTTTGAATAGAAGCTATACTAGGTAAATTATATTTTTTTGAAACTTCTAAATATTTAAGAACTCCCCAAGCACTCTCGTTTGAAACTCCAAACTCTCTAATTTTACCTTCTTTAACAAGAGAGGATAAACAATTTAATATTTCAAAAAAATCTTCAAAAATTTCTTCTTTATTTAATTTTTTTGGCAAAAAATCCCAATTTTTTCTGAAATGATAAGATCCTCTATTTGGCCAATGTAATTGAAATAGGTCGATATAATCAGTATTTAATCTTTTCAAGCTTCCTTCTAAAGATATTTTTATATTTCGGGGATTTATTTTTGTTCCATCTCTAACTGTTGATGATTTATTTCCAACAATTTTTGTTGCCAAAATAATTTTGTCTCTTTTTTTTGTTTTTTTTATCCAATCACCAATAATTTTCTCTGTTTCTCCAGCGGTTTCTCTTTTAATAGGATTTGTGGGATATAGTTCAGCAGTATCAATAAAATTAATGCCTTTATCTAAACTTATACTCATTTGTAAATGGGCATCTTCTTTTTCAGTAGCTTGTCCCCATGTCATTGTTCCGAGACAAAACTTACTTACTTTGATTTTACTTTTTCCTAATTCTTTATATATCATTTTTTTTCCAAAAAGAGCCAGTTTTAATTTTTTTCTTTATTTCTTCAGTGTTTTCTCCTAATTCTGGAGCATTTTTTTCGTAATTTAAGTCCATATTATTGAATAATATTGGTGTCCTTAGAAAGCTTTCTCCGTTGATTTTTTTTATCATTTTACGATGTTTAGACTGTTTTTCGTTAAATGCTTGTTTTATATCATTTATTGATCCATTAGGAACACCAATCTTTTCGAGTTTATGAAGAATTTCTTTTTTTGAAAACTTTTTAAAAACATTTGATAAAATGCTAATTAATTCATCTCTATTTTCGACTCTTACATGATTTTTACAAAATTCTTTTTGTTTATATAATGACAATCCAAATTCAATACAAAATTTTTCAAATTGATTGTCATTTCCACATGCCATAATAAAAGTTCCATTTTTCGCATAAAAAAGTTGATATGGTACTATAGATGGATGTGAATTACCCATTCTTGTTGGTACATTTCCTGTTGTTAAAAAATAAGAAGCTTGATTTGCTAAAACTCCTAATTGAGTGTCGAATAAAGACATATCAATGTGACAACCTTTTTTACTTTTGGTTCGTGATATTAAAGCTGACTGAATTGCAATTGTACTATAAAGACCAGTAAATAAATCTGCAAAAGCAACACCTGTTTTTTGCGGTTCATAATCCTTTTCTCCAGTTAGGCTCATTATTCCTCCCATAGCTTGTATTATGAAATCATAGCCTGGTTTTTCAGCTAATGGTCCTGTTTGTCCAAAACCAGTTATACTGCAATATATTATTTTAGGATTTATTTTTTTAATGGATTTGTAATCTAACTTATACTTTTTTAATCCATTTACTTTAAAATTTTCAATGATAATATCTACTTTTTTTGAAAGTTCAAATATATGTTGCAAGTCCTCTTCAGAATTAAAATCAGCAATAATTGACTTTTTACCCCTATTAGCGCTTTTGAAATAGGAAGAAGAAGTTTTTCCAATAAATGGTGGTCCCCATGTTCTTGTTTCATCACCTTTAGGTGACTCAACCTTAACAACTTCAGCACCCAGATCTGATAATAATTGCCCTACCCAAGGACCAGCGAGAACCCTAGCCAACTCAAGGACTTTTATACCAGCTAATGGATAATTTTTTGAAGGTTTATTTTTCATCAAAAACTACTATATGTATAATAATAAAAATTAAAATAGGAATTACTTTTAATTAGAGTTTTATTATAGATATAATCAATTAAACACAATCTTTTTATAAATAGAGAACAAAATATGTTAAAATTCATAAAAATTTTTAAAAAAAAACCAATCGTACCCGTAGTAAGATTAGATGGTGTAATTGGATCATCTGGATTATTTGGTTCTAATGGAATCGAAGACTTAGGTATGAAGAATACAATTGAGAAAGCATTTAATGTTTCCAAAGCTTCATCAATTGCATTAGTTATTAACTCACCTGGTGGTTCACCCACACAATCATCTTTAATTGCTTCTAGAATTAAAACCTTATCAAGAGAAAAAAAAATTCCTGTCATTGCTTTTTGTGAAGATGTAGCTGCATCCGGAGGATACTGGCTAGCATGTAGTGCTGATGAGATTTATGCTGATGAAAATTCAATAATTGGTTCAATTGGAGTAATATCTGCTGGTTTTGGCTTTGATGAATTTATTTCCCGTCAAGGTATCGAGAGACGAGTATTTACCTCTGGAGAAAGTAAAAGTATACTGGATCCCTTCTTACCTTCAAAAAAAGAGGATATTATTAAATTAAAAAGTATCCAGGAGGCGATACACCATAATTTTAAGGAGCATGTGAAAAATGCTAGAGGTAATAAAATAAAAGATTTAAATATCTTTAATGGTGAGTTTTGGAATGCATCAAAAGCACTAGAGTTAGGTTTAATAGATGCTGTAGGACATTTAGAGCCAACATTAAAAATGAAATTTGGAGACGATGTAAAAATAAAATACTTTACAAAGAAAAAGTCTTTCTTTTCAAGATTTACAAAATCTACTTTAGATAATGTTTATCATAAAGTCGTTAATAAAATCTTATTATCTCATTATGGATTGTAAAAATGATTAAATCAGTAATTTTTTTTATATTTGCAATTTTAGTTCTTGCTTTTTTTGCGAAGATTAAAAATTGGTTTGTAACTAAAGAAAACAAATCAAAAACTAATTTAATTTGTTCTAGATGTAAAAGGGTTAAATCTCCATACAAGGAATGCAACTGTAAGGTATAAAAATGGTTAGTTTTGAAAAAAAGAAGGGAATTGCATTAGTTACTGGTGGAGCGCAAAGATTAGGAAAAAGGATATCCATTTTCCTAGCTCATTATGGTTATGACATTGTAATTCATTATTGGAAATCTGAAGAAGAGGCATTATTACTTTCAAAAAAAATAGAAAGTTTAGGAAGAAAATGCTATATTTTTAAAGCAAATCTTTTAGATGAAGTTGAAATGTTGGAACTTATTCCAAGAATATCAAAAAAAATTTCTGGTAAGATCAATTTGTTAATTAATAATGCATCAATTTTTGAGTATGATAATTTCGAAAATGCAAATATAGAAAGTTGGAATAGGCATATTAATTCAAACTTAAAAGCTCCATTTTTTTTAACTCAATGCTTCTCAAGACAAGTTCCTGACCCTAATTGTAATGACAATGGTGAATTTAGTTCTAATGCAAATGTTATTAATATTGTCGATCAAAGAGTAAAAAAACCTACTCCTGAATTTATCACATATTCATTGGCAAAAATGGCTTTAATGTCTTTGACCATCACATCTGCACAGGCTCTTTGTCCAGGTATCAGAGTGAATGCAATAGGTCCTGGTCCAACATTGCAAGGAAAGAGACAAAGTGATGAACATTATGATGCTCAGAGAAAAAGTACAATATTAGGTAGAGGTGTTTCCCCAGATGAAATATCTAACACTATTAAATACTTTTTAGAAAGTCCTGGAGTTACTGGTCAAATTATTTGTGTTGATGGAGGTCAACATTTAGCTTGGAAGACAAAAGATGTTTTAGGAGTAGAGTAAAAAACCATTATTTTCAGTTGTTTAGATGATAAAAAAAAATTAAATTAATGAAATCAGGGGCTTAAGAAAATGCTTAAAAATTAGGCATTTTGACTTAACTTCAATTAATAAAGGGAAAATTTTATGTTGAAGTACTTTGTTAACAGACTTTTCCACAGAAAAAGTGGAAACATTTATGCTTGATTTTTTTTTTTCTTGTGATCAAAAAAAGAATCATTTTTATAATAATTTTTAAGGAAAAAAGTTGAATAATTTTATAAACTCTGGTTTTGATAGAATTAAATCTCAAATAACTAATTTACAAAGTTCACCTGGAGTATACAGAATGTTGGATAATAAGGGTGAGGTTTTATATGTAGGGAAAGCAAAAAATTTAAAAAATAGAGTGTTAAGTTATACAAGAGAGCAGGGTCATTCAACAAGAATTTTAAAAATGATTGAATTAACTCATAAAATGGTTTTTTTGAGTACTAGCACAGAAACAGAAGCATTACTTTTAGAACAGAACTTGATTAAACAACTAAAACCTAGATTTAATGTTCTTTTAAGAGACGACAAAAGTTTTCCTGATATATTAATTACTACTGAACATAAATTCCCTCAAATAAAAAAATTTAGAGGTAAAAGAAAAGAAAATGGAAAATATTTTGGTCCCTTTGCGTCTGTAGCAGCAGTTAACAGGACATTAAATTATTTACAAAGAGTTTTCTTATTAAGAAATTGTAGCGACTCTATTTTTGATTCTAGATCAAGGCCTTGTTTATTATTTCAAATTAAAAGATGTTCTGCGCCCTGTGTTGGAAAAGTTGGAAAAGAAGAATATAAAAAATTAGTTGATGAGTCGATTAAATTTTTATCTGGAAAAAGTTTTGATTTGAATAAAGATTTGGTAGAAAAAATGATGGAAGCAAGTCAAAATTTAAATTTTGAACTTGCTGCTTCTTTAAGAGATAGAGTAAAGGCTTTAAATCATATTCAATCAAATCAAATTGTTAATCCTACATCGGTAAAAGAAGCAGATATTATTGCATTAAGTAAGATAAATAATAAATATTGCGTTCAAGTAATTTTTTTTCGTGCAAATCAAAACTGGGGAAACAAAACTTTTTTTCCTAACAACGGTCACGGTGCTAAAGAACAAGAAGTTCTGGAGTCTTTCCTCATTCAGTTTTATCAAAATAATATTCCACCAAAGTTATTGATAATTTCACACTTATTAGAAAATTATAAATTAATTGAAAATGCTTTAACTAAAGTTTCAAGTAAAAAAGTAAAAATTGAGCATCCTCTTAAAGGAGAAAAGAAAATAATCTTAGCTAATGCAGTTAAAAATGCTACAGAAGAACTAAACAGAAGATTTTCAGAAAACGAAAAAAACACATCACTTTTATCTGAACTCTCAAATATTTTAATGTCTAAAAACAAAGTTTCTAGAATAGAGGTTTATGATAACTCGCACATTCAAGGTGCTTTTTCTATTGGAGCAATGATAACTTTTACTGAAGAAGGTTTTTTAAAATCTCATTATAGAAAATTTAATATTAAAGATAAAAATATCACCCCAGGAGACGATTTTGGAATGATGTCTCATGTTTTAGAAAGAAGATTTATAAATTTCTTTAAAAAAGAAAAAAGCTTTTCAATTTTACCTGATTTAATTTTAATAGATGGTGGACTAGGTCAAGTTTCAAGTGTAAAGAAAATCCTTTCAAAATTAAAAATTGATAATGTTTTAATTTTAGGCATTGCAAAAACAGGTTCAAGAAATGCTGGACAAGAAACTTTTTACAAACCAGATGGATCATCTTTTAATCTCAATGAAAATAAGAAAATTCTTTTTTTTCTTCAAAGGTTAAGAGATGAAGCACATAGATTTGCAATTGGAACTCATAGAGCTAAAAGAAAAAAAAGTTATAATACTAGCTTTTTAGATGATATAGATGGTATTGGGAGTAATCGAAAAAAAGCTTTATTGATGCATTTTGGTTCTGCAAAAGCAGTTGGAAAAGCAGGAATTACTGATTTGAGAAATGTTAGTGGTATATCAAAGTCTCTTGCAGAAAAAATTTACAATTTTAATCATTAATAAGGCTTACGAAATATATTTATTTTTTATTTTTTCATGATAATGTAAATATTTAACATGGAATTTAACAATGTTTTTTACAATTCCAAATCTATTAACCATATTAAGGTTAATTTTAGCGCCATTATTAGGGTTTGTTTTGGTAATTTATCCAAATTCTTTTGGAGCTAAGCTTGCTTTAATTATCTTTATAATATCAGCATTAACAGATTTTTTTGATGGTTATTTAGCAAGATTATTAAAAAAAGCGTCGAGCTTTGGAAAGCTTTTGGATCCAATTGCAGATAAAGTCCTCATCATTATTTCTCTTTTTTCTTTAATTTTTTTTTATACAGATGATTTTCATAGATTTTTATTTATAATTCCGAGTATCTTTATTATTTTTAGAGAAATTTTCATTATGGGTTTGAGAGAATTTTTAGCTGAAAAAAAAATTAGTTTAGATGTAAGTAAAATGGCAAAAATAAAAACTTTTTTTCAAATGACTTCAATAGTAGTAATATTGTTAGCAGAATCTAATATTTTTTTGAATTTTTCAATTTATTATTTGGGTTATTTATTATTGTGGTGCTCTTCTTTTCTTTCTTTGTATACAGGATTTGAGTATTTTAGGTCATCTTTAAAATATCTTAGGGATTAAAATTTTGAAATTATACTATTTTTCATGGATTAGAGAAAATTTAGGATTATCTCACGAGATAATAAAATCTAATTCGAGAACTATTGATGAACTTATCATAGAATTAAGAAGCAAAGACGAAAGATATAAAAATGTTTTTAAGGACATGGAAGTTATTAAAATTGCTGTAGATCAAACGTTAATAAGCAATTTAAAATGTAAAATTAATGATAATTCTGAAGTAGCTTTTTTTCCCCCAATGACAGGAGGGTGATATTATATTGTTAGAAAAGAAAGTGATTACAAATATACAAGTAGATGATTATGATTATTCAGAAGAAATGAAATTTATAAATAAAATGTCAGACAACTCTGGATCAATCGTTACTTTTAATGGTATAGTAAGAGGAACATCAAATAAAAAAAAATTAAAACATTTATTTCTTGAACATTACCCTGGAATGACAGAAAACTCAATTAATGATGTTGCTGTTCGAGCTTATAAAAAATGGGAATTAGATTTTGTAAGAGTAATTCATAGGGTTGGAAAATTATCTCCAGAAGAAAATATTGTTTTTGTAGGTTTATCATCTACTCATCGTGAGAACTCATTTTTAGCTTGTAAATATATAATGGATTTTTTGAAATCTGCAGTTCCATTATGGAAAAAAGAAGTTTTTCATGACAGAGAATATTGGATAAAACAAGTTCAAAAAGATATAGATTCATTAAATAAATGGTAAATTACGTAAATAACTTTTGTGAAATTAAAAAAATTACAAAAGAAGATATAATTATGAATCCAGCTCCTTTATTTGATTTAAAAGTTTTTAGACAACTTTCAGTTGAATAAATTTTAAGTTTAATTATCTGTAAATTTAAATGTAATAAAAATAATAACATTCCTATTATTATAGGTGTAAAATTTAATGAGAAAAAATTATTATTTTCAAAATAGAAAGATAAAGTAATAAAAAAAGTTGAAAAAAAGGAAAATATAAAAAGAAAATATTTCGTATTTTTCCCAAAAAGTCTAGCTGTTGATTTTACGCCAGCATATTCATCATCTTTTAAATCTTGATGTGCATAAATTGTGTCATAAAAAATTGTCCATAAAATACCACCTATATATAAAAATACCAATTGTATATTTATCATATTTGTGTGAGAAAAATATGATAAAATAATTCCCCAATTGAATGCTATTCCAAGAAAAAGTTGTGGCCACCAAGTTATTCTTTTTGCAAATGGGTAAAAAGTTACTGGTATTAATGATAATAAACCAACTATAATAACAAAAAAATCAAAAGTTAATAATATTAAAAACCCAAATAATAATTGTATAAGCAACCAAATTTTTGCATTTTTCATAGATATTTTTCCTGCTGGTAAAGGTCTTGTTTTGGTCCTTTCAACTAATTTATCAAATTTATAATCATTAATATCATTCCATGTACAACCAGCACCCCTCATAATAAATGCACCAAAAAAACATGCTAAAGGTGTCCAAAAGTCATTTAATGAAATTTTTTCATAATTACTTAAAAATGCAAGGCATGAACCAAGCCAGCAAGGAAATATTAGAAGCCAAGCTCCTATTGGTTTATCTAACCTACTTAATTCTAAGAAAGGTAAAAGATATGTTGGACAAAATTTTGTTATCAAACTAGGGTTATTTTCTGATTTCATAATTTAGAGATTTAAAAATGTTTAATAAAAATATTAACGTTAGAGTTTTTATAGATGAAAATTTATATGAAGACAAATATCTAGATCTAAACTTAAACCAGTATAATTATATTAAAAATGTTCTTAGATTAAAAATTGGAGATTTTATAAAAGTTATTAATGGTAAAAGTGGGGAATTTTTGGGAGAAATTATCTTTTTACAAAAAAATAGAACAAAAATTAAAATTATAAATAAAATTAAAGCAATAGAAATCCCACCAGATTTATGGCTAATTTTTAGTCCATTAAAAAAAACAAATACAGATTATGTAATCAAGAAAGCTACAGAATTAGGTATAAGGAAAATAATACCCGTCTTAACATATAGGACTAATAATAAAAATTTTAGAAAAGATAAAATAGTTTTGAATATGATTGAAGCACTGGAGCAATGTGGGGGAACTTTTTTGCCATATTTTGATAAATTAACAGATTTAGAAAAAATCTTAGAAAATTGGAATATTGAGAGACAATTAATTTTCTGTAATGAAAAAAGAATTGATGAATCAATTGGAAAGGTTTTAAAGAAACAAGGAAAAAAAGTTGGTGCTATTCTCATTGGTCCTGAAGGAGGTTTTTGTGAAAAAGAAATTAAAAAAATAAAATCAATTAAATCTTCTATTTCAGTAAGTTTAGGACCAAGAATTCTTAGAGCAGAAACTGCTGCAATTTCAGCAATCAGTATATGGCAATCTATTTTAGGAGATTGGAATTAGAGAAATATTTAATTTGAAAAAATTGTATTTTTCTTTTAAAGATTTTTAATGAATAGTAATGTTAATTTAAATCAAATTATTGAGTCTGATTATGAACTTACACAATATCTTTTTGATGGTTGTAAGCCTTCAGAAAATTGGAAAATTGGAACAGAACATGAAAAATTTTGTTTTTCTAATAAAGACCTAAAACCATTAAAATATAATGGAAAACAATCAATAAAAAGAATTCTTGAATTAATAAGAGATGATTTTGGTTGGCAAGAAATTGTTGAAGATAGCTATATAATCGGTCTTGAAAAGGATGGTGCTAAAATCACACTTGAACCAGGAGGACAATTAGAACTCTCTGGTGCTATATTGAATAACTTACATGAAACTTCCGATGAAGTAAAAAATCATTTAAAAGACTTAAAGAATGTTTCAAAAAAATTAGATGTTTCTTTTATTGGAATTGGAGCGGCTCCAATTTGGACACAAGAAGAAATGCCTGTGATGCCTAAAGGAAGATATAAGTTAATGACACCGTATATGGATAAAGTTGGAAAATGTGGAAAAAAGATGATGTATAGTACCTGTACTATACAAGTTAACCTTGACTTTTCATCGGAAAAAGACATGAGAAAAAAAGTCCAGGTTGGTTTTGCTTTACAACCTATTATAACGGCTCTTTTTTCTTCTTCTCCGTTTTATAATGGAAAATATACCGGTTTTCAAAGTTGGAGAGCAAATATTTGGCATTATACTGATGCCTCTAGAACAGGTATAGTCCCGATTATTTTTAATAAAAACTTTGGTTTTGAAGATTGGACAAATTATGCTTTGGATGTACCAATGTATTTTGTTTGTAGAAAAGGGACTTATATTAATGCACTTGGTCAATCTTTTAGAAAGTTTTTAAAAGGAGATTTAGAGGCTCTTCCAGGAGAGAAGCCTACTTTACAGGACTGGCATGATCATCTTACAACAGTTTTTTCAGAAGTTAGGTTAAAACAATTTATTGAGATGAGAGGAGCTGACTCTGGCCCTTCAGATAAAATATGTCCTCTATCAGCTTTTTGGGTTGGAATATGTTATGATCAAGATTCATTAGATGAGGCATGGAGTATATGTAAAAATTGGTCTTTTGAGAAAATTAGAGATTTAAGTATAGAGGTAGCAAAAAATGGACTTCATTCTAAAATCGATAATATAAGTTTATTTTCTTTTGCAGAAAAATTACTTTCAATATCTGAAGAAGGATTGAAAAGAAGAGGAATATTTAAAAAAAGTGATGATTTAAATATGATAGATGAATCTTTTTATCTTCATGGTCTTAAAGAAATAATATATTCCAAAAAATCTCTCTCTGATTTGTTGGTAAAAAAATATTATGGTTCTTGGAAAAAAGATTTAAAAAATATATATAAAGATTTTATTTTTTAATTTTAATTTTTGTCTCTAACCCTTTAGTTAACCTTATGATATTCTTGTAATGTTTTAGCCAGATTAAAATACAAATAATAATTATCAAGAAAATTTCGTTATTATCAAAAAAATAAAAACTTAAAAATATGCTAAATGCTGATGATACTAATGCTGATAACGAAGAAAATCTGGATAATGCTAAGGTTACTATCCAAACAACACATATTATAAGACCAAATGATAAGTTTAAAGATAGTAAAATTCCAAAAAATGTAGCTACACCTTTCCCACCTTGAAATCTGAGAAATATTGGAAATAAATGACCTAAAAAACATAAAAGACCACAAATAACTGAAATTGTATTATTTTCGAAATAATTCGAAAATAAAATTACTAATGCTCCTTTTGCTGCATCAAAAAAAAGGGTAAAAAATGCTGCGAGCTTGTTTCCAGTTCTTAGAACATTAGTAGCACCAATGTTTCCAGAACCAATTTTTCTTATGTCACCTAATTTAAAAATTTTACTAAATATTAATCCAAATGATATACTTCCAAAAAAGTAACTTAAAACTAAAATAAAGATCAAAAAATATACATTTCCTTCATTATAAATTATAAAATTAGACATATCTATTGAAAAGTAACTTGCCATTAACAAAAGTCATTAGTACTTCACCTTGCATTTTTGCTTCATCAAAAGGAGTGTTTTTGGATTTTGAAAGTAATTTAAATCTATCAAGTATAAAGGGTTTGTTCTTATCAAAAACTATTATATCAGCTGGACTACCATTTTTAATTCTTCCAGTAGGTTGTTTTAAGATTTTTGCTGGGTTGTAAGAAATCAATCTAAATAACTCAGGAAGTGAAATATATTTATTGTGAACTAATGTAAGTACTGATGGAAGAAGTGTTTGTAAACCGACAGCACCAGCTGCAGCTATTTCATAGGGAAGTCTTTTACTTTCTTCGTCTTGAGGTGAATGAAAAGAGCTAATAGTGTCAATCTTTCCATTAATAATCGAATTAATTAGTGCTTCTCTATCTTTTTCAGCCCTAAGTGGAGGAGTAAACTTAAAGAAAGTTCTATAGTTTGCTATATCATATTCGTTAAAGCTTATATGATGAATTGATGTTCCTAAAGTAAATTTTTGACCATTTTTTTTTAGAGAATCTGCATAATCTATACTTTGTTTTGTTGTTATTTGATCTGCATGATATCTAACATTAGTAATTTGAGCTAATGACAAGTCTCTTTGTAAACCAATCTTTTCTGCAAAAGAAGGTGCAGACGATAACCCTTGTTTTGTTGCGAAAGCACCTGAGGTTGATGAAGTTCCTTCAGTTAATGAATTTTCTTGTGGATGACCAATAATTAATGCATTTAATTCTGAAGCATACTTCATTGCTTTTAAAAAAATTTTTGTGTCTTTTAAATTAAAAAAACTATTTGAAAATCCTATAGCACCTCTATCCAACAAAAACTTCATTTCAGTTAATTCGTTTCCTCTGAGTTCTTTAGTAAGAGCTGCAATAGGTAAAATTTTAATGTCCGTTGACTCTTTTGATCTTCTTTGAAAAAAATCTAAAGTTTCAGGTGTATCTATTGAAGGCGTAGTATCTGGCCGAGTGACAACCGTAGTAATTCCGCCAGCAATTGCAGCTGCTCCTGCAGTTCTAAAACTTTCTTTGTGCCTTTCACCAGGTTCACATATTTTTACACCCATATCTATTATACCAGGTGCAATATAATTACCTTTGCAATCGATTTCTTTTCCCTTTGATTTTCCGTTAATTGATGAAATAAAACCGTCTTCTATAACTAAATTAGCATTCAATTCATTTAGATTTTCTGGATCAATTACAATTCCATTTTTCAATGTAAAAATATTTTTTTTCAATTTTTTTCCTTACATTAAGAATTATTAATGGCAAGAAGTTGTAAAACGGCCATTCTTATAGCTACTCCCATTTCAACTTGTTCTTGAATAACACTTCTTGATAAGTCATCAGCTATCATTCCATCTATTTCTACACCACGATTCATTGGTCCAGGATGCATGACAATTGCACTTTTTTTTGCAAATGAAAGTTTTTTACTATCAAGACCAAATCTATGAAAATACTCTCTTTCTGAAGGAATAAAAGCTTTTCCCATTCTTTCTTTTTGAAGCCGTAACATCATAATTACATCAACATTTTTAAGTCCACTTTCCATATCATTAAAAACCTCTATACCAAATTCTTCAATTCCAGATGGTATTAAATTTGAAGGGCCTACAAGTCTTATTTTACTTTTCATTTTGCTTAGCAAAAATATATTTGATCTAGCTACTCTACTGTGAGCAATGTCTCCACATATAGCTATACTGAGATTACTAAGAGTTTTTTTTCTTCGTTTGATTGTTAAGGCATCCAACAACGCTTGAGTTGGATGTTCATGATTTCCATCTCCTGCATTTACAACTGAACAGTTCACTTTTTCTGATAAGAGTTGAACCGCACCAGAATTAGGATGTCTAACTACTAAAAGATTTGGACTCATTGCATTTAAATTTAAAGCTGTATCAAGAAGAGTTTCTCCTTTTGATATTGAACTTGCTTCAGTATTGATATTCATGACGTCTGCCCCTAATCTTTTGCCAGCTATTTCAAAACTGACTTGAGTTCGAGTAGAGTTCTCGAAAAACATATTTATTTGTGTTAAACCTTTTAATAAATTTAAATGTTTTTTCTTTTTTCTGTTTAAATTAACATAATCTTCAGCTAAATTAATGATCAGTTCTATATCAGAAGTTGTTAAACTTTCAATACTTAGAAGATGTTTCTGTTTAAACAAGGATAGTCTCCTGTTTTAGTTAATGAAAATGATAAGAGATTTTTTTAAAAATTAAAAGTATCTATTATGGAAAAAAAAGAATTAATATCAGATCTAATATGGAGTTTTAACTGTGGAGTTGATGAAACAGTCTCTGAAAATCCAAAAAACTGGTTTTCTGTTTCAGAGAACTATGATTTTGCAAATAGAGTGAAAAATCAAAATCATCAAAAAAATAAAAAAATAATGATTAATAATGGAGAAGACATAGAAAAAATTTTTTTTGAACAAAAAAATATCCAAGATTTAGAAGGTAAGTTTTCTAAATTTTTAAAAGGTAAATTAAATGAAGATGAAAATTTTTTTTTCGGAAAAGGTTTTTTGTCATCTAAAGTTGTTTTGATTTTTGACTGTTACCATACAAATTTCAAAGATAAATCAGAAAATAATATTTTAAAAAGGAAACAACTTTTTGAAAATATTGTTTTTGCTATTCAAAAAACCTATAAATTATCTAATGATGATTTTCTATATTTATCTTTTTTTCCTACACCTTTGAAAAATGTTAATATTGGGAATGAAAATTATATTAAAATTTGCGATTCTTTTTTTGTTAAATATCTTGAGTTTATAAAATCAGAAAAAATAATTTTCGTTGGTAATTTTGTTTTTAATAGATTAAAAGAAATAAAAGGTAAAGATTTAAGCCATTTTTTGGATAAAGAAATTTTTGTAATTCCTAGTCTAGATCTTATGCTTAGAGCTCCTGAAAGAAAAAAAATGGCTTGGGAAACTTTAAAAGATATTATTTAAGAGATGTTTAAAATTGATAAAACTAAAGAATTTATACCAATTAATATATGCATTTTAACTGTTTCAGACACAAGAACAATAAATAATGATGAATCTGGGAATCTTTTAGAAAAAAAAGTATCATTATCTGGACATAAAGTTTTTGAAAGAAAAATAGTTAAAGATGACAAAGTGAAAATTTCAGAACAACTTATAAAATGGACAAAAAATGATATTATTGACGTTGTCATTTCAACAGGAGGTACAGGTTTAACCGGAAGAGATGTTACTGTTGAAGCTCATAAAGAAATCTACGAAAAAGAAATTGATGCTTTCAGCACTTTTTTTACCATAGTTTCTTCTAAGAAAATTGGAACATCTGCCATTCAGTCTAGAGCATGTGGAGGAGTATGTAACGGAACTTTTTTATTTGCTTTGCCTGGTTCTCCTTCAGCTTGTAAAGATGCTTGGGATGAGATATTGCTTTTCCAGCTAGATAATAGGCATTTACCATGCAATTTTATTGAAATTTTACCAAGGTTAAATGAAGAGCGTTAAACAAAATTATTATAATGATTTCCCAATTTAACAAGTATCGATTATTACCCCTTTTTCTTTAGTAATTAAAATAATTTGATTTTTTTCTTTTTTTGAATTTGTTTCTATAAAATTTGTTTCTAATTCTGCTTCCAACACTATTTTTTTATTAAGAGTTTCACTTTTTTGTTTTTCTATAAATTTATTTTCGTTAGTTAATTTAAGGATGGCGAAATTGTAATCATTAACAAAATAATTACTTTCAATTTCATACTTAACAGACGTTTCATTTTTAAGATCAATTTTTTTGCATTTTATTTTTTCTCTTGAGAACGGGCTCAATTTTTTTGGAACTCTTTTTAAAAATTTCTCTATTTTAGCTTTTTCCAAAGTTTTTGTTTCGAAATAATTAATATTAGTTTGAATTGAAAGATTTTCTAAAGTACAAATTTTTTTGCAGAAACCTAGATTTAATTTTAAATTTATAAAACTCTGTTTGCTTGTATTTTCTGGTTTTATTATTATAGGAATTATAAAATTTTCTTTAAAACCGAAAAAAGAGGTATCGAAAAAATCTATCTTTTGAGGTATTGGCCAAAGTATTTTTAAATCTTTAACATTAGTTTTTTCTTCAATTTCAATTATTGGTTTAATTCCAGCGTTACCAGGATATTTCCAATATGTCTTCCAATCATTAAATAACAGTATTTCTACACCTGATAAATAGTAATCATTTTTCATGCCTCCTTTTAAGAAATTAATATTGAATTTTTTTTCGTTTTCAAATCCAAGTGCAGTATTAGAAATTAAAAAAAATGAAGATAATATCAGGCAATTTATATATTTTATTTTTAATACTTTTAAATTCATATTTAAATTAATTTGACTTTTATTTTTAAGTTGTAATTATCTATTTATGATTGATACAAGTAAAGATAAATATTATGAAGGTAAATTTTTAATTGCTTCACCAACTATGAGTGATTTCAGATTTAACAAAGTGGTAATTTTTTTGTGTTCTCATTCTTCTAAAGGTTCAATGGGGATAATTATAAATAAACCAGCTTTTGAAATTAAATTTAAAGATTTATTAAAACAATTAAAAATTAGTCATAATACAAAAGTATCATTTCCTCATGTTTACTTTGGAGGTCCAGTAGAAAATGGAAGAGGTTTTGTTCTTCATTCAAATGATTATTATACAGACTCTTCTTCAATAATAATTAAAAATAATCTTCATTTAACTGCTACTTTGGATATTTTGGAAGATATTGCAAAAGGTAAAGGACCACAAAAATGTCTTTTAACACTTGGTTGCTCAGGATGGGGACCAGGACAGCTTGAAAAAGAGTTAAATACCAATAGTTGGATAGTAGCTGATTATTCTGAAGAAATTATATTTGAATGTGATGATAGTGAAAAATGGAATAAAGCATTTGCTCGTCTTGGTGTGAACCCTTCTAAACTTTCACCATTTTCAGGTTCTGCCTAATTTTTCTTTGATGCTTTTCTCAATCTATCATTAATTGTTTTACCAATGCCTATGTTTGGGATAGATGCTACTGCAATTTGTTTTTTATTCAATTTTAAACATAATTCGTCAAGATCAATTAAACTAGAATATAAATTTGATGCTGCTTCATTCAAATCTCTATTTTTTGACAAATTTTTTCCGAAAACATCTTTCGGAAGTTTTCCAAAACCCAAAAAAACTTCATTCTTTTTTGCTTTAGTTGCATTTAATCTAATTGTAGCAGTTGGTGAATAATGTCTTAAAGTCTGACCAGGAGATAAAACTTTTTTAGTTCTTTTTATTGAATTTTTTATTAAAACTTTTTCTCCTAAAATTTCTTGTATTTTTTCAACTTCTATCGCTCCATATCTAAGTAATACTGGACAATCTTCATCAAAACCAATTACAGTACTTTCCAAACCTATTTCAGCGGCTTTACTTTCCATAATGCATGGAATTAATCCTTTAAAAGTGTTATAAGCATCATTTGATCTAGTTGAACTTGGTTTACCTGATATATTAGCAGAAGGAGCCGCAATTGGTCTTCCAAACTCTTCTAGAATACTTTTTATTATTTTGTGAGATGGAACCCTTACAGCAATACTGTTTAAGCCTGCTGTTACAAATTTAGAAATTTTGGAATTTTTAGTTAAAGGTAAAATTAAAGTAAGTGGACCAGGCATAAAATTATTTATAAGTATTTCTGCTTTTTTATTAATAATTGCATAATCTTTTATAATGTCTTTGTCCTTTAAATGTACAATTAAAGGGTTAAAAGAAGGTCTTTTTTTAATTTCAAAAATTTTCTTTATTGCTTCATCAGAAAAAGCATCCCCACCGATACCAAACACAGTTTCAGTAGGAAACACTATCAAATTTCCTTTTTTTAAATAGTTAGAAGCTTTTTTTATATTTTTAACGTTACATTTAAGTAGTTCTGTTTGAATTTTATTATTCATTTTTTTCTTTTATTCTTTATTTTTTAATGTAAAAAATTTATGGTTAGATTGATTTTGTGAGTATGAAATGAATAGATACGAAGCACCAATTAATGAAATATTATATGTTTTAAATAATTTTCTTGATTCTAAAAGAGTTTTTAATAATTACAACGATATTGATAAAGATAGTTTAAATTCTATAATCGTAGAATGTGGAAAGTTAAGTGAGAAGATACTTTTTCCGATCAATAAAATTGGTGACAGATTTCATCCAAAATTAATAAATGGCAATGTTATATGCCATGAAAGTTTTGTTAATGCTTATAAAAAAATATCTGCAGATGGGTGGATAGGTTTAGGAGCTTCCAAAATTAATGGAGGTCTTGGTTTACCATTATTAATAATTACAGCTATTAATGAAATGATGAGTAGTGGATGCCTTTCACTTGCATTAAACTTTTTACTTACAAGAGGTCAAATCGAAGCTCTTGAAGAACATTCAAATAATGAAATAAATAATTTTTTTTTACCTAATCTTGTTTCTGGTAAATGGTGTGGAACCATGAATTTGACAGAACCACAAGCTGGAACAGATGTAGGGAATATCAAAACTCAAGCATCTTTAATTAGAAAAAATATCTATAGTATAAAAGGACAAAAGATTTATATAAGTTGGGGTGATCATAATTTAACTGAAAATATTTGTCATTTAGTTCTAGCAAGGTGTAAAAATAGTCCAAATGGTGTCAAAGGTATTTCTCTTTTTATTGTACCTAAATATTTATTTGATAAAAATAAAGTTAAAATTGATAATGGAATATCAACTATTTCTTTAGAGAACAAAATGGGGTTGCATGCTTCTCCAACAGCTGTTTTAGAATTTAATGACTCAAAAGGCTGGTTAATAGGGAAAATAAATGATGGTTTATCAGCTATGTTTACTATGATGAACAATGCAAGATTAGGTGTTGGCATTCAAGGCTTATCACAGAGTCAAATCGCATATAATTATGCAAATTCTTTTGCAAAAAATAGGGAGCAAGGATATTGCAAAATTAAAAAAACTAAAAAGTATATAATTGAATATCCTGACGTCAGAAGAAATTTATTAACAATGAAAGCATTCATAATTTCTATGAGATATCTTTGTTATCAAACTGCACTGTACTTAGATGAAGGAAAAATTTTTAATAATAATTTAAGTTTAAAAAAAGGAGAATTCCTTATTCCTGTTGCTAAAGCTTTTTGTACTGATATTTCATGCAGAGTTACTGATATAGGTATACAAATACATGGAGGGATGGGGTATGTAGCAGAAACTGGGGTTGAACAGTTTTATAGAGATGTAAGGGTAACCTCAATTTATGAAGGTACTAATGGAATACAAGCTATAGATTTAATTGGAAGAAAAATGAAAGACGGAGGTAAAATTGCATTTGAATTTTTGAAAGAAATTTCTTTAATTGAAGATGAGTCATTTAAGATTAATGGTGAATTCAAATCCACTAGCACTCTTCTTAGAAATGCTAGAATAGAATTTGAAAGCACTTTAAAAAGAATTTTAAAAAAGGAAAACTATGATGATATTTTAGCTGGTGCATCGCCTTTTCTTAAATCTTTCGGTTTATTAATATGTGGAAGTTACTTATTAAAATCCGCATTAATTTCAAAAAAAAGAGAAAGATTTAATATTGCAAAATTTTACATAGAGCAATTGTTACCTGAAATGTATTCAAACCTTAAATCAGCTGATTCTTCTTTTGAAAATTTATTGATATGTGATTTATAAGAGATGCAGATGAAAGAAAAGTTGGACAAAATTTTATTTCCTATTAAAAAACCACCCAACTTTGGAGAAATTCTTGAAATTTCAGATGATATATTTTGGGCTAGGATGCCTCTGCCTATGATACTTAATCATGTAAATGTATATATATTAAATTCTTCTGACGGTTTAACTATTATTGACACAGGAATTAATACAAAGGAATGTATATTTGCTTGGGAAAAAATACTTAAAGATAATTTTTTTAAAAAAAAGATAAATCAGATTATCATTACTCATCATCATCCTGATCATATTGGTTTAGCTGGATGGTTTGCTGTTCGTTATGATGCTAAAATTTTTTCTTCAAGAACATCATGGTTAATGGCAAGAATGCTTACACTTGATGTCCAAAATAGACCAGATAGTCAAGTGATTAAATTTTGGAAAAATAGTGGAATGAATAAAAAACTTTTAAATAAAAAGTATAATGAAAGACCATTTAATTTTAGTGATAGTGTATTTAAGATTCCTATTGGATTTGAAAGTTTAAGTGTTGGTCAAACTATTCAAATTAATAAGGATAATTGGAAAATTGAAATTGGAAATGGACATGCTCCTGAACATTTAATGATTTACAATAGTGAAAAAGCCATTATTTTTTCTGGAGATCAAATAATTGCGAATATTTCTTCTAATTTAGGTGTTTATGCTACGGAACCAAACTTAGATACAGTAGGTCTTTGGATAGATTCTTGTAAAAAGTTTCTAAAAATTTTTGATGATAATTTTCTTGTTTTACCAGGACATAAACTTCCCTTTTACGGAGCAAAATTAAGATTAAATCAATTAATTACGCATCATGAAAATATATTAAAGAATATTGAGGATAAATTATTAAGCAACGAGTTTTCAGCAGTTGAGCTATTTGAGACAGTATTTGGAAGAGATATAAGGGAAAATGAATATGTCCTAGCTCTCGGTGAGACAATTGGACATATTAATTATTTTAAAAAAAGAGGTCTTTTATCTTGGACTGAAAATGAAGATGAAGTATTATTTTATAAAATGAGTTTAGGAAAATAGTGATTGATACTTTAAAACTTTAATTGAAAAGTTTAAAGTAGATTAATTAGAATTAAAATAATTGGAGATTTATTTATGTCAGAACATGAAAGAGGAAAAATGGATATAACTGAACAAGAAAAGGCTTATAAAGGATTTGTGAAGTTTATAATTTATTTGATTATCTTTTCCATAGTCGGATTATTGTTTTTAGCAATTTTTAATTCATAAATAAATCACATTCCAATTTCTCTTTGAAGTTTTTTTCTTGCTAATTTTCTTGCTCTTCTTACAGCTTCAGCTTTTTCTCTAGCCCTTTTAACTGATGGTTTTTCGAAATGCTGTTTAAGCTTCATTTCCCGAAACACACCTTCTCTTTGAAGTTTTTTTTTCAAAACTCTTAAGGCTTGATCCACATTATTATCTCTTACTTGAACTTGCAATTAATTCCTCTCTTTTCATTTTAAAATCATAAGTATATTATCCTTAAAGTATTCTCTATAGTAACTAATGTTATATTAATCAACTAAAAAATAATAAATATTTGGTGATATTAAAACTATGACAGAAAAAATAAAAAAATTAATCTTAAAAAATTCTTTAAAAAATGTTGTTTTTGATGGGTGGTCTGATGAAATGTTCGAGATTGCGGTTGAAGAAAGTAACATTAATTATCTTGAAGCAAAAAAAATTTTTCCTAGAAAAGCCATAGATGTAGCAATTTATTTTCATTTTGAGGATGATAAAAAATTAAATGCTATATCTACTGATGAATTTTCTAATTTAAAAGTAAGAACTAAAATTATTGAATTAATTTTTAAAAGAATAATGATAGCTAATCAGAATAAAGAGGCAGTAAAAAGAAGTATATCATTGTTTTCTTTGCCTTTTTATGTAATTGACTCCAAGAAGATGATTTATAACACGAGTAACGTTATGTGGAATCTTGTAGAGGATAGTAATAAATCCTTTAGCTATTACTCCAAAAGAATTAGTTTGATGTATATTTATTCAACATCATTACTCTATTGGATAAGTGATGAAACCAAAGATTGTGAAGATACTTATTCATTTATTGAAAGAAGTATTGAAAAATTTTTAAAACTTGAAGATATTAAAAGAAATTTAGGAAATTTTACACAGTTTAAGAATTTCAAGACATAAAATTGAAGGTTAATATGATTAAATCAAAATTAATGAGAGTGATTTCATTTTCAAAGTTTGGATCTCCTGATGTTTTAGAGATGACAAGTCGTAAGATACCTAAATTAGGGTCAAACGAAATTTTACTTAAAGTAAAAGTTGCAGGTGTTAATCGTCCAGATTTATTGCAAAGGGAAGGAAAATATTTACCACCAAAAAATGCGAGTGATATTTTGGGCTTAGAAGCTTCAGGAGAAGTTATATCAAAAGGCAATCAAGTCTCAAAATGGAATATTGGTGATGAATTGACAGCTTTGTTGCATGGAGGAGGTTATGCTGATTATGTAAAAGTTCATGAAGATCATTGTCTTCCAATTCCTAAGGGTCTTTCTGTCATTGAAGCAGCAGGATTATGTGAAAACTACTTCACAGTTTGGGCTAATATTTTTTCCAAAAAAATATTAAAAAAAAATCATAATTTCCTTATTCATGGAGGTTCAAGTGGTATTGGAATAGCTGCAATTCAACTTGCAAAAAAGTTTGGGGCAAACGTATTTACAACTGTCGGAAATGAAAAAAAGAAAAATTTTTGTAAAAATCTTGGAGCTGAAATTGTAATAAATTATAATGAAGAAGATTTTTTTGAAGTTTTGAAACCACTTGCAAAAGAAAGAGGATTAAATATTGTTTTAGATATGGTAGGAGGTGATTATATTAATAAGAATATTTCTTTGTTATCTCATGATGGATTTTTAATATTTATTGCATTTTTGAAAGGCTCTAAGGTAGAAACTGATTTTGCAAAGATTATGTTAAAAAGACTTTTAATAACTGGATCGACACTTAGATCTAGAAGTATTGAATTTAAATCTCAAATTGCTAAAGAAGTTAAAAATAATGTTTGGCCTCTTTTAGAAGAAAAAAGTATAATTCCTGTAGTAGATAAAATATTTAATTTTAATGAAGTAATCGAAGCTCATAAATATATGGAAAGCTCTCAACACATAGGAAAAATATTAATTAATATTGATTAGTTATTTACAAATTTGATAAGTAATTTATACAAGAACTTTTAGGAGGAAATTATGGTATTCCCTTTAATGCAGAAGGCCACAGCTGTATGGTTAGTTGACAATACTTCTTTAACATTTAAACAAATAGCCGAATTTTGTGGTCTGCATGAATTAGAAGTTAATGGAATAGCCGATGGAGAAGTAGCTGGTGGTATAAGAGGTATGGATCCTATTGCTAATAATCAGCTTTCTAGTGAAGAAATAAAAAGATGTGAAAAAGATGTTAATGCTAAACTTATTTTAATGGTAAATCCTGCTGCAGCTGGAGAAGGAAAAAGAAGAGGTCCTAGATATACACCCTTATCTAAACGTCAGGATAGACCAGCGGCAATTGCTTGGTTAGTTAAGTATCATCCTGAGATGTCAGATGCACAAATTTCTAAATTAATCGGAACAACTAAACCAACTATACAATCTATAAGACAACGAACTCATTGGAATATTGGAAATATTCAACCTTTAGATCCCGTAGCCTTAGGTTTATGTAAACAAATTGAAATGGATAGTGTCATAAAAAAATTAAATAAGAATTCTACCAATAAAGAAATTGATGCTAATAATGAAGCTGATGAAAGTAAATTAATTTCGTTAGAGGAATCCTTAAATAATAATAATAAAGATCTTATCTCAGAAGAAGATAAATCTAATAACACAAAAAAAGATATTATTGATCCAGAAAGTCTGTTTAATCTTCCCAAAAGCAAATAATTAATAAGCTGGCTTAGCAATCCTATCTAAAAGTGACCTTCCTCCATCAACTAAAATTGTTTGGCCCGTTATGAAGTTAGAATGATGAGAAGACAAAAATAAGACAGCTTCTGCTGCTTCTTCTGCTTCTCCAATTCTTCCCAATGGTGTAGACTCAATAATAAGTTCTTGAAGATCAAGATCCTTTCTTGTCATATCTCTTAAACTCGCACTCATAACACTTCCTATACCAACACCGTTAACAGTTATTCCTTTTTCAGCCAATTCTATAGCTAAAGATTTTGTTAACTGATTTAAAGCTGCAGAACTCACAGAATATGACAACATTTTTTTTTGAGAGCGAGCAGCAGCTATAGAACTTAGATTAACTATTTTACCGATAATTTCTTTTTTTTCTGTTCTTTTATTAAGTTTTATCATCCTGTTTGCTACGGCTTGGCTAATTCTAAGATTTACAGTTACATTTTGATTCATCATTTGATTAAATGTATTTTCTTCCATGTTCAAAGGATCACATAACAGAACCTGTCTGCTTGCATTAACTAGAATATCAATAGTTTCAAATCTATCTACTGTGGTTGCAAGAAGGTTATTTATGGTAAGTTTTTCTCTTAAGTCACCGCAAAAAGAAATTACTTTTTTATTTAACTTTTCAAGTGAAGAAACTTCCTTGGATAACTGTTCCTCGTCCATATCTGCTAGAACAACATTGGCACCTGCGTCAATAAATTTCTTTGCTATTGCCAAGCCTACGCCATTTGCTGCTCCAGTAATTATTGCTGCTTTACTATCTAAATTAATGCTCATAATTTTTTCCAGTTTTAATTTTTTTACTTTTTAAAGGAATCTTTGCTTCAATAATTTTAAATTTATTATTAGACATTAGCAATTTTATATTTTGAAAATATTTCTCAACTGTTTTTTCATAGGGAAGATTAATGTTTGCTACCATTAAAAATGTTCCGTTTTTTTTTAACATTTCCGAACTTCTTTTGATAAAACTTTTACCTAAATCAAAATCTATTTTTTTATTTATATGAAATGGTGGATTACATATTACATAATTAAAGTCTAAAAGAACACTATCATCATTTAAGATATCAACCCATTTGAAAATAGCTCTTTTATCATTTATATTTACTTTTGAGATATCTATTGAATTTTTATTTAATTCAAATAAATAAATTTTTTCAATATTTTTTGATTTTTTTAATGCTTCAGCACTTAGATAACCCCAACCAGAACCAATATCTGCAATATAACCTTTTAAATTTGAGTCAAATACTCTTGCAAAATATTCAGAGGCTTTGTCAATTCTTTTTTCAGAAAATACACCCGGTACTGTAAAATAATTATTGTTGATTTTTAAAGGTTTATTGATTTTTCCAAGATCAGAAAGAAACTCTTTTGATAAATTTTTACAATTAAGTAAAAAAATTTTTCCATGATTCTTTGAAATGATTGTCTCAATTGAATTGATTTTTTTGAAGTAGTTCAAAGTATTTTTAATCCCAGTTTTATTATGTCCTTCTATTACTATAATACCTTTAGGGCTTAATTTCTTAATACTAAAAAATATATTTGACAAAGTTTCATTTTTTGAAAGTGATTGTGAGATAATTATAAATTTAAATTTTAAATAATCCTTAAAATCTGTTTTTATACCAATTTTATTAGCGTAATCTAAGGTATCTCTAAAGTTAGATTTAAAAAAAAAGTTAGAATTTAATTTTTTTATATAATCTAGAGAAAAAGAATTAGAAATAATTAAAATATTTTCAGTTTTTTCTATGTTAGGTAATAAATTTTTATAAATATAGTATAATCTGCTGTCAGAATACATAAAAAATTATTCTTTTTCCATTTTACATTGAAGTGGATGTTGGTTTTTTCTAGCATAATCCATAACTTGAGTAACTTTAGTTTCTGCTACTTCGTTAGAGTATACTCCCACAACTGCTAAACCTTTTTGATGTACATCAAGCATAATTGAGATTGCCTTTTCTCTTCCAATTTTAAAAAACTTTTCTAAAACATGAACTACGAATTCCATAGGTGTAAAGTCATCATTTAACAATAAAACCTTATACATAGGAGGTTTAGCAGTTTTAGGTTTAGTTCTTGTAATAACTAATGTGTCGTTGTTTTTATTATCATTCATATTTTTTATTTAATCACATGATTTATATTGTTTATACTATTTTTTTATTTTATTTAAAGTGCAAAGTTTGTTAAACTTTATCTTGAGTAAATGTAGGTTAAATATAAATAAAAACAATTATTAAATAAATTCTTTTTTAAAATTTTTTTGATTGTAGGTTTGAGTATTTTTAGAAGTTAATGTTATATAATTAAAATGATATTTTGTAATATTTCATATGAATTATTAACAACTTTTTATAATGAGTTGTTTAAATTTTTCTTAAAATTTTCAAGAAAGAAGTTTTTTTTAATTTTGATATTTTTTGGTTTTAATTTCTCATATGTTTTGTCCTATCCATATGCAACATATGTAATGGATGCTAGAACAGGAAAAACTTTATTTAGTCAAAATTCGAATCAAAAAATGCATCCAGCATCATTAACAAAAATGATGACTTTGTATTTGACTTTTAGACATGTTGAAATGGGTAAAGTTAATCTAGATCAATTTATTAAAATTAGCTCAAATGCTCATAAAGAACCTCCTTCAAAAATGGGATATTATGTTGGTCAAAAAGTTTCAATTAGGTATTTAATAAGGGCAGCAGCGATAAGGTCTGCAAATGATGCTGCTACAGCTTTAGGAGAAATGATATCAGGAAGTGAAAAAAAATTTGCAAATTACATGACACAAACTGCTATAGCCATGGGTATGAAAAATACAACTTTTAAAAATGCAAATGGTTTGACAGCATCAGGACATTTGTCTACTGCCGAGGACATGGCAATTTTAAGCAGAAGATTAATTTATGATTTTCCTGAATATTATCACTTATTTGGAAAAAACTCAGTCTTAGTAGATGGAAAAAGGTTATACAATACCAATAGGAAATTGCTTTCTAATTATTCAGGTGCTGACGGAATAAAGACTGGCTTTACTTCAGCAGCTGGATATAATTTGGCTGCTTCTGCAAAAAAAGGAAATAAAAGAGTAATTGCAGTAATATTTGGAAGCGGTTCACTAAATTTGAGAACAAAAAGAATTACAGAATTGTTAAATATTGGTTTTGCAAAATCAAAAGAAAATGTTTCTATCATTAGTTTAAAAGAATTAAATTATAATTTGAATATGGCATCATACATTTCTAAAGATGGTATAATTAGTTCTTCTTTCATTCCTTTAAAAAGACCAATTATAGAAAAAAATAAAATTTTAAATAAACGAAATATTAATTTCGAGAAAAAAGATTTTGATCATAAATTTAACCCTCCTCTTTTAAGACCATATATATTATATATAAAATTAAACAAAAGCTTCGTTAACGAAACTTTCAAAATCAAAAAATCACAAAAAAAAGAAAAATTATTTGACATTCAAATTGGCGCTTTTGGTACCGAATATAATGCCAAAAGAAAATTATCAAAAATTATACTTAATGATTTTGAAACACTTAGTAATATAAAATCCACCATAAAAACTGGTGTAATAAACAAAAAAAAAGTATTTAGGGTAAATTTTATTGGTCTTTCAAAAAATGATGCATACAAAGCCTGTGAAAGGCAATTAGCATTAAATCAATATTGTGATATAATTGAAGCAGATTAAAAGTTAAAAAGTGAAGCCTTCATACTTTTTCTTAAATTTAGAAACTCTTCCTCCAGTATCCAACAATCTTTGACTTCCTCCTGTCCAAGCAGGATGAACAGTAGGATCTATTTCTAAAGATAAAACATCTCCCTCTTTTCCATAGGTTGATCTTGTTTTGTAAGAGTCTCCATTGGTCATCTTAATCTCTATGAAATGATAATCTGGGTGAATTTTAGGTTTCATAAATCTGCCTTTCAAATCTTTTTAGGAGCCTTATAATTGGTTTTTTCAGAAATTCTAGCTGCTTTTCCTCTTAAATTTCGTAAATAGTAAAGTTTTGATCTTCTTACTTTTCCTCTTCTAACAACTGTGATACTTTCTATATTAGGAGAATGCAATGGAAAAACTCTTTCAACTCCTTCTCCGAATGAAATTTTTCTAACTGTAAAAGAAGCTGAAATGCCTTTACCTCCTTTTCTTCCAATAACTACACCTTCATAATTTTGAACTCTGCTTCTGGTTCCCTCTTTAACTTTATAACCAACTTTAAGAGTATCTCCACTGGAAAAATCTGGAATTTTTTTGTCAAGATCTTTCAAATGTTCAGTTTCAATGTCTTCAATTATATTCATTTTAACACTCCAAGAATCATTTATCATTTTCTCTCATTTTTATAAGCATTTGTAAATTTTTTTTTTTAAATTTTTTCCATAAATCAGGTCTTCTTTTTTTTGTTATTTTTATTTGTTTGAGAAATTCCCATTTTTTAATTTTTTTGTGATTTCCAGATATTATTATTTTAGGTATTTCAATTCCATTCCAATTTTTAGGAGTTGTGTACTTAGGATGCTCAAGCAAACCATTAGAAAAGCTTTCGTTATTTAAAGAATTCTTATTACCAATTACTCCAGGTAATAATCTTACAACTGTCTCTATCATAGATTGACAAGCAATTTCACCTCCATTCATAATAAAATCACCCATTGAAATTTCTTTAATATTATATTTTTGAAATATGCGATCATCAATTCCTCCAAATTTTCCACAGATTATTGTTATGACTTTTTTATTAGCCAATTTATTCGCATATTTTTGATTAAATTGTTTTCCTTTAGGAGTAAGATATATTAAAGGATAATTTTTATTTTTAAGATCTAAGTCCTTACAAGTTGACAAAATGGCATTACTAACAACATCGGGTCTAAGTATCATTCCTCCACCGCCACCAGCAGGAGAATCGTCAATTTTCTTATGGATACCTTCCCCAAAATCTCTAAGATTTGTTGTTTTGAAACTCCATATTTCTTTTTTTAATGCTTTTCCAATTAATGAATAATTTAAAGCTCCTGGAAACATTTCAGGATAATTGGTAATTATTCTAAATTCTAACTTATGATCATTAGTATTTGAAAAATTATTTCTCATTTCTTACCTTATAACGAAAAAATACAAGAAAGTACGATAAAATTTTCTTTTTTGTCTATTAAAGTAAAATTTTCTTTTGTGAATGATATTAATTCAGTTTTTCCATTAATAGAGAAGAAAATTTCTAAAAAAGTTCCTCCGCCAAAGTCTCCAACATCAATAACTTTTCCAACTTTCTTAAGTTTTGAATTTAAAACTTCAAGATTTTTAAGTTCAAAGAAATAATATTCTTCATTATTAAGTTTTGGGAAATCACCTTGATTTTTATAAATGTAATTTCCTTTTATTTTTTCTATTTGAGATCTGGAATGGATTCCTTCTATTTCAATTATCAAGGATGATTTTTTTTTTTTTAATATCCTTATTTTTTTTTCATTTATAATACCCTCTATCAGAATTGGATTATATTTTTCAATATGAAAAGGTATTTTACAATAGGACTTTATTATCAAATTCCCTTTTAATCCCCATGCATCTAATATTTTTCCTAAATAGATTTTATTTATTTTTTTTAACTTTCTTTATTTTCTTTTGTTATATCAGGTTCATCATCATTTTGTTGTGTAGCAATCTTTTCATCTTGCTCTTTTTCATTATTTTCAACTTCTTTTTTTAGTGATTTATTATCATTTTTTTCCAATGAATCTTCCTTGGGTTCTTTAATTTCATTTTCAGAAGAAGTCTCTTTTTTTTCTGTGGTATTATTTGATTTCTTATCTTGTCTTTCTTTAGCAGCTTTTCCAGGTAAACCTTTTTTTGGATTATTTCTTTCTTTTTTTGGTAGCTCACCTAAATTTTCTAAAATTCTTTGTATTCTATCTGTGGCTTTAGCTCCTTTTTGAAGCCACTCTTTGACTTTTTCCAACTTTATTACAACTCTCTTCTCGTCATCTTTTGACAACAAAGGATTATATGTACCAAGTTTTTCAATAAATCTCCCATCTCTAGGCATTCTTGAATCAGAGGCTACAATTCTGTAGAAAGGTCTTTTTTTTGAGCCCGCACGAGCTAAACGAATTTTAATTGCCATAATTTTTTCCTAAATAATTTTTAATAAATTGTTAAGTTTGTTTAATATTTTTCTTTATTGCTTCGTGGTTTTTTTTAACTTCTGATATTATTAGTTTAAAAAAATTTGCTATCATTTTTGGATCCAGATCATTCTCCTTAGCAAGTTTTTTAAATTTAATCATCTGATCTTTTTCCCTAACACCATCAAAAGAAGGTAGGTTTTTTCTAGCTTTAAAAAAACCAATTTCATTTGTTTTTTGAAATCTTTCAGCTAGAGTGTGAATTAAAATTGTATCTAATCTATCAATTGATTTTCTGTAACTTATCAAATTATTTTCTGAATATTCTTCCACAAAAAAAACCCTTATCTTTTTTTCCCAAAATTAGAAAGATTAGATGGTAATCCTATATTGTTCTGATTTGCAAATGGAGGTGGAGATTGAGACATGATATTTTCATTTAATGGAATATTGTTACCCTTCCCAAAAAGTTGACCTATCATCCCTCTTAACATGCCTTTATTACCACTTTTACCAATTTTTTTCATCATATCCGCCATTTGCCTATGCATTTTGATTAATTTATTTAAATCTGATACTTCTACTCCCGCTCCTTTAGAAATCCTTTTTTTTCTACTAGCTTGTAAAATATTAGGATACATTCTTTCTTTTTTTGTCATTGACTGAATTAATGCAATTTGTTTTCTAATTGAATTATCATTCATTCCCGAGGATTCTATTTGTTTAGACATTTTTTTTACCCCGGGCATCATACCCAAAATACCTCCAACACCTCCCATCTTTACCATCTGCTCTAGTTGTAGTTTTAAATCGTTCATTGTGAAAAGACCTTTTTGTAATCTTTTAATCATTTTTTCAGCTTTATCAGCTTCAACGTTTTCTTGGGCTTTTTCAACAAGAGAAACAATATCTCCCATACCTAAAATTCTACTTGCAATTCTTTCTGGATGGAATTCTTCTAAATCTGAAAGTTTTTCGCCCATACCAACAAACTTTATTGGTTTTCCAGTCACAGCTTTCATTGATAAAGCTGCCCCACCTCTGCCATCACCATCCATTCTTGTTAGTATCACTCCAGAAATACCAACATTATTATCAAACTCTTTTGCTACATTAACTGCATCTTGCCCTGTAAGTCCATCAACCACTAAAAGCGTTTCTTTTGTATTTGTTTCAGATTTTATAGAAGAAATTTCTTTCATTAGTTCTTGATCAATATGTAATCTTCCGGCACTATCTAAAATATAAACATCATAACCACCTAAAAGTGCTTGTTGTTTTGCACGTCTTGTTATTTCGATTGGCGACTGATTTTTTATAATTGGAAGAGTGTCGATATCAACTTGGTTCCCTAAAATTTCCAATTGTTCCATTGCAGCAGGTCTACTTGTATCAAGACTAGCAACAAGAACTTTTTTCTTATTTTTTTCTTTTAGTCTTTTTGCAATTTTTACAGTTGATGTTGTTTTTCCAGATCCTTGAAGACCAACCATTAATATTGAAGCGGGAGGAGTGTCTATTTTCAAGTCACTATTTAAATTTTTGTCGCAAGTGAGAGTCTTTATTAATTCATCATTAACAATTTTAATAACTTGTTGACCAGGAGTAATCGATTTTGTTATTTCTTGACCATAAGCATTAACCTCAATGGATTTAATAAAATCCTTCACTATATCTAAAGAAACATCTGCTTCTAATAAAGCAAGCCTCACATCTTTTAGAGCTTTCTCAATATCATTTTTTGTTAAGGAACCTTTATTAGTAAGTTTTTCAAAAATTCCAGAAAATTTATTTGATAACTTTTCAAACATTTCAGATCTTTACTTAATTTTGGCGAATTAATTGGAAAATTAAATAATAAAATTCCAATATTATTGAAATGAGGTAAACATTATTCATCTTGAAGTCAAGTTTTATTGAAAGTTGGGTTTCAATTAGTTATTTTTTTTGGTAATTAAGATTAATGAAAAAGTTAATAGCGACATTTTACAAATTTATTCCTATTCCGAATGTCAAAATACTTAGTAAGAATATTAATAAATTTTATGTCAATTTTGAAATAAAAGGTTCAATAATTCTTGCTCAAGAAGGAATCAATGGATCTATATATGGTCGAGAGGATGAGGTTAAATTATTCATTAAAGAAATAAAAAAAATTAGTGAATTGAGGGATATTAAAGTTAGATTTAGTGATACCGAAGTAATACCATTTAAAAACTTTAAGGTAAAAATTAAAAAAGAAATTGTCACTATAGGTCACAAAGAAATTCAACCAAGCGAAAAAGTCGGTAAATACATTGATCCAGATCAATGGGATGAGTTTATTTCTCATAAAGATGTTGTGGTAATTGATACTAGAAATAAATATGAAGTAAAAATAGGAACTTTTAAAAACTCTATAAACCCCAAAATTAATAATTTCAGAGAATTTCCTTCATGGTGGAAAAAAAATAGAAATACTTTTCATAATAAAAAAATAGCTATGTTTTGTACAGGCGGTATTCGTTGTGAAAAGTCAACAAGCTTAGCTCTGAATAATGGTTTTGAAGAGGTATATCATTTAAAAGGTGGTATAATTGATTATTTGAGGTTACCAAAAAAATCAACTTCTGAATGGGAGGGAGAATGTTTTGTTTTTGATCAAAGAGTTGCAATAACAAATTTCGAAAAAAAAGGTAATTATAAGTTATGTTTTGGTTGTAGGAGACCAATTTCTTTCGATGATACTAAACATTTTCATTATGAAGAAGGAGTAAGCTGTAATGAATGTTATGATGAACATTCGCCTGAGAGAAAAGAAGGTTTTAGGGAAAGACAAAGACAAAAGATTTTAGAAGAAAAAAATGTTAATAAATAATTTTTGTAAATCTACATTTAAAGTAACTTTATGCAATAAAGTATCGATATGACAAAAAAAAAAGTAATCCATCATCAATATACAATTTTCGATTAAATAAAGAAAAGATATCTTATGATGAAAACCAGTATAATTTAATTAAAACTTTAGATAATTATTTTAATAATTTTAAGAATAACAACCAAAAATCTAAGTATATTTTTAAAAATTTTTTTGAAAAAAGGCAGTCTCCTAAATATCAAGGATTATACATTTATGGCCCTGTTGGAACTGGAAAGTCTATGATTATGGATATTTTTTATGAATCTATAAATTTTCTTCCAAAATCTAGAATTCATTTTCATTTATTTATGAGAGACATACATAAATCAATAGATTTTTTTAGACAAAAAAATGAAAATAATCCTATAAAAAAGACAGCTGAAAGTATGGAAAAAAAGATTAAATTTTTGTGTCTAGATGAATTTCAGATTAATGATATAACTGACGCAATGATTGTTGGTAGATTATTTAAATACTTTTTTGATATGAAAATGTTTGTTTTTATAACTTCCAATTTAGAACCAAAAAAGCTTTATAAAAATGGGATTAATAGGGAAACATTCGTTCCATTTATTGATTTAATTTCAAAAAAATTGGAAATAAAAACTTTAAATTCTAATATCGATTACAGAAAAAAAACTTTAAAAGGCAATAAAGTTTATTTTTGTCAATTTAATAGAAGTGAAGAAAATAGTTTTTTTTCTTTATGGAACAAAATTAGCGAATCAAAGGATCATAATTTAACTATTTCATCGTATTCTAGAAATATTCAAATAAATAATTTTGTAAATGGTGTAGCAAAATTTAAATTTGAAGAAATTTGTGGAGTCCCTTTATCTAGCGCTGACTATATCCTTTTAGTAAAATATATTAAATTATTTTTTTTAGAAAATATTCCTCAATTTTCAGAAAGTAATTCAGATAAAGCAAGAAGATTTATAAACTTCATAGATACTTTGTATGATAATAGATGTGTTCTTGTATGTTTAGCTTTAAAAAAACCTGAAGAATTATATCTCAAAGGACCACTCGCCTTTGAATTTGAAAGGACAGTTTCAAGACTAATAGAAATGCAAGGTAAAAAATGGTTACTAGGAATTAATTTATAAAAAGGTCAATTTTTTATGGCTTCATGATTTAAGAATTTAAATATTAAACTTCCAGACAAAGGGAAACTTTCAATTAATTTTACATTTAACTTATCACCTAAACTAAAAATTATTTTTCTAGAATAAGTACTAAGAATAAAGTTTTTTTTGTCATAAAATAAATCCTCATAATCAAGGTTTTTTTTTGGAATAAAACTTTCGCATGGAACATCATTTAATCTTATCCATATTCCATTGGTTTTAATTTCTGATATATAGCAAGAGAAAACTTCACCAATTTTTTTTTGCATGTATTTTGCAATATACCTTTCAGTAGTTTCTCTTTCTGCTTTAGCAGAAATTCTTTCAGTTTTACTTGTTTTATAACAAATGTTTTCAATTAGATTTAATTGATGGAAATTTAAGGTTTTTTTATTTATTACTTCTATTAATATTCTGTGAATATATAAGTCAGAATATCTTCTTATTGGCGATGTAAAGTGTACATAATGTTCAAGATTTAGTCCATAGTGCCCGATATTTTTTATTGAGTATTTAGCTTGTTTCATTGTTCTTAGAATAGAATTGTTTATTATTTTCTTTAATTCATTGTTTGGTAGATTTTCAACTAATTTGTTAAACTCTACTGGTTTAAAATCGTTTATTTTTGGTACATTAATTTTTAAAGAATTAAAAAAATCTTTTAATATTTTTAACTTTGTTTTATCTGGTGATTCATGAATTCTAAAAATAATTTTTTTATCTGTTTTTGAAAGTTTCTTTGCTACGCAATTATTAGCTAATATCATCATATCTTCTATTATTTTATGAGTAATAATATTTTTTTTGATACCTATGCTTTTAATTTCATCTTTATTTTTAAAAAAAATTTCTTTTTCTTCTGAAAAAAGATTTAAAGGATTACGATTATCTGTTTGTTTTTTTAGACAAAGATAAGCTCTGTAAATATCATTAATTAAAGCATTATGAGGGGAATTATGTTTGGGGTTTGTAAGTATTTCATTTACTTTTTCATAACTTAAATTATCTCTCACTTTTATGATTGATCTAAAAATATCATAATCATTAACTTTTCCATTATCATCAATTAAAATTTTTACTGTTATACATGGTCTCAAAGTATTTTTTTTTAGTGAACATAAGTCATTTGAAAGTTTTTCAGGAAGCATATGTATTACATCTTTTGGAAAGTAAGTGGAATTTCCTCTTTTTAAAGCTTCTAAATCTATTAAAGAGTTCTCTTTAACATAAAATGATACATCGGCAATGGAAACGAAAATAATGAATTCTTTTTTATTCTTTTTATCAGAGAAAGAAGCAAAAACAGCATCATCATGATCTTGAGCATTTTCAGGATCGATTGTTAAAAAAGGAATTTTTGTGAGGTCTTTATGTGTTTTAAGAAAATCTGCTTTTTCAAATTTTTTAATCTTTTCGACTTCATTAATGATCTCATTAGAAAAGTCTTTTTTCAATTTATATTGATTAATTGCAAGATCAACAATAGGTATATCTGAGTTTTTAAATTCTTTTAATATTTCAATGATTTTCGCATGTCTATTTTGAGTGTACCTGTAATGTTTTATTTCTTCAGCTTTAACCAAAAAACCAACTTTATTTTTATATTTTTCAAAATTAATTATTAGAAATTTTTGACTGATATTTTTATTTATAGAAATTAAAGTTAATTTCTTATTTTCTATTGTTACTAACCCAAAAAAAATGAAAGGACCTTTTTCTATAAATATTACAGAATGCATAAAAATTTTATTGTCTTGCATTTCTTGAATTTTTGCTTTTATTATGTCCCCTTCATTAAGGACAATATTTCCTTCATATTTTACTGAACAAAATTTAGGATATTTTTTGTAATATTCTTTATCTAAAAACTCGATTTTATAATCATTAACGTTAACTTCAATGACCTTAATCAATTTTTTTTGATAGATTTTTTTTCTTTTGTTTTTAAAGTTAAAATTTTTTTTCACAACAATAAATTATCTAATCACTTTTTTTTTTTTGATTCTATCTTTGCTTTTATTAATTCGATAGCTATTTGTAAATTTACTGTTTCGGGAGATACAGACTTAGGAATAGTAGCATTAATCTTTTTCCATTTGACATAAGGTCCATACTTTCCATCCATAACTTGGATAATTCCCCCTTCAGGATGCTCTTCTAAGTCTCGAATTGATTTGGAAGTAGAAAAGGAACCTTTTTTTGTCTTCTTTTCAGCTAAAATTTCAACAGCTCTATTCATTCCTATTTGAAATAACTCCTCCACATCTTTAACATTTGCGAAAGTTTTAGAATGTTTTAAGTATGGTCCATATCTACCAATTGCTATTTCAATTGGCAAATTATCTTCAGGATGTTTCCCTATCTCTTTTGGAAGAGAAAGCAATTTTTTAGCAAACTCTAAATCAATTTTTTCTAAATCTAATCCTTTTGGAATTGATACTGTTTTTGCTTTAATTTTTTTATCATCACTATCTATCTCTAGATATGGACCAAAACGGCCCTTTTTCAAAAATATTGATTTATTCTCTTCATTTTTTCCAATTTCGTTTGATTGTGAAATATCTTGCTCATTTTCATATGAACTCATAGGTCTTGTATATTTGCATTCAGGATAGTTAGAGCAACCTATGAAACCTCCACCATTTTTGGAGGTTTTTAGAGATAATTTTCCAATTTTGCAACTTTCACAATTTCTAGGATCTGACCCGTCACTTTTTTTTGGAAAAATGTGTGGAGCAAGTAATTCATTTAAAGTATTAAGAACATCTGTAATTCTTAATTCAGAAGTTTTAGAAATAGAAATTGTAAATTCATCCCAAAACTCTTTAAGAACTTTTTTCCAGTTTTCTTCCCCAGCAGAAACTTTGTCTAGTTTTTCTTCTAATTCAGCTGTATAATCATAAGCTAAATATTTTTTGAAATAATTTTTTAAAAAAACTGTTACTAGGCGTCCTTTATCTTCTGGGAAAAGGCGATTTTTTTCTTTTTTAACGTATTCTCTATCTAATAAAGTAATTATTGTTGAGGAATAAGTTGAAGGACGACCTATTCCTAACTCTTCCATTTTTTTTACAAGTGTTGCCTCACTGTAACGAGAAGGAGGTTGAGTAAAATGTTGCTCTGCTTTGATGTCTTTAGTGATTAAATTCTGTCCAATTTTCATTTCCGGCAATATCAAATCGTCGTCATCTTCTTTTTCATCATCAATTGATAGTCCGTATACTTTTAGAAAACCTTCAAAAATTAAAACTTGTCCACTTGTTTTAAAAATTGTTTTCTCGTTTTCATTTGAAATCTCAACATTAGTAGTCTCAAAAATAGCATTTTTCATTTGAGATGATATTGTCCTCTTCCATATCAACTCATATAGTCTTTTTTGATCTTTATCTGATATCACTATTTTTCCAGGTATATTTGATGCATATGTTGGTCTAATGCATTCATGAGCTTCTTGTGCATTTTTTGCTTTATTTTTGTAGGTCCTAAAATTAGTTGGTAAAAACTTTTTCCCATAATTTTTAAGAATTTCTTTTCTATTTTCATTAATTGCGTTTTGATCCATGTCAATTCCATCTGTTCTCATATATGTAATTAACCCTGCCTCATAAAGTTTTTGTGCAGCAATCATAGTTTGTTTTGTTCCAAAGCCTAACTTTCTACTTGCCTCTTGTTGAAGTGTTGAGGTCATAAAAGGAGGATATGGGTTTCTTATTTTTTCAGAAGAAGAAATTTTTTTTATTAAATAATTATCTTTTGAAATGACAGAAATGATTTCATCAATTTGATTTTTGTTTTTAATTGATTTTTTATCGATTTTTTTGTTTTCAAAAACCGATAATCTGGAAAGAAAATTATCTTTATTTTCTGTTTGAAATAAAATTTTTAGAGACCAGTATTCTTCAGATGAGAAACTGTCTATTTCCATTTCACGTTCAACAATAAGTCTGAGAGAAACAGATTGAACTCTACCAGCTGATCGAGCCCCAGGTAGTTTTCTCCATAAAATAGGTGATAAATTAAATCCAACTAAGTAATCTAAGGCTCTTCTTGCCAAATATGCATCGACTAAATCCATATCAATTTTTCTTGGTGATTTCATTGCAGATAAAATAGAATTCTTTGTTATAGCGTTAAATACAACTCTCTCAATTACAGTATCTTTTTTAATTACTTTTCTTTTGTTTAAAGCTTCTAAGAGGTGCCAAGAAATAGCTTCACCTTCTCGATCTGGATCAGTAGCTAGAATTAATTTTTTTTCATTTAGAAGCGTGTCTGCAATTTGTTTAACATGTTTTTGACTGTAATTGTCGATTTCCCAAATCATTTTAAAATTTTCATCTGGACAGACTGATCCATTTTTGCTGGGTAGATCTCTTACATGGCCATAAGATGCTAAAACTTTATATTCTTTGCCAAGGTATTTATTAATTGTTTTTGCCTTAGCTGGAGATTCAACGATTACAACTGTCATTTTCTATACCATTTTTCATAATTTAATTTGTTAAACTGCCACCAATAGTTAAACCCGAAATCATAACTGTTGGTTGTCCTACTCCTACTGGAACCCATTGTCCTTTTTTTCCACAGTTACCAATACCAGGATCTAATTTCAAATCATTACCTACAGATTTTATTTTTGTTAAAGCTGTTGGTCCATCCCCAATTAAAGTAGCACCTTTAATAGGATGTAAAATTTTTCCATTTTTAACAGAATAAGCTTCAGTACAAGAGAAAACAAATTTTCCGTTAGTAATGTCAACTTGACCTCCTGAGAATCCTACAGCATAAATTCCATCTTTTAAATTATCTAAAATTAATTTTGGGTCTTCAGATCCTGGTGTCATAAAGGTATTTGTCATCCTTGGCATTGGAGGGTGAGCATAACTTTGTCTTCTACCATTTCCAGTAGAAAATCCGCCCATCAATTTTCCATTAAGTCTATCTTGCATATAGTTTTGTAATATTCCGTCTTTAATCAATATATTTTTCTTTGATGGTGTTCCCTCATCATCAAAATTAATTGATCCCCTTCTGTCTTTTAAAGTTCCATCGTCTACTATAGTTACGTTTTCAGATGCAACAATTTTACCAATTCTATCTGAGAATGCTGATGTTCTTTTTCTATTGAAGTCTCCTTCAAGACCATGACCTACCGCTTCGTGCAAAAGAACTCCAGGCCATCCAGGACCTAAAACAACGTCTTTAACACCTGCAGGAGCCTCCAAAGCTTCTAAATTTAGAGTTGCAACTCTTATTGCTTCATTTACATGTTTTTTCCAAATTCTGGGATCCATTAATTTTGAGAGATTAAACCTTCCTCCGCTTCCCGATGATGAACTTTCACGTCTTCCATTATTCTCAACAATAATAGAAACATTAATTCTAGACATAGGGCGAATATCATTAATTATTTTACCATCAGGTCTTAAAATAAATACCTCTTGTAATGATGCTCCTAAACTAATTGAAACTTGTTTTACTTTTTTATTAATTGTTCTTGAATAGTCATCAATTTCTTTGAGGATATTAACTTTATCTTCAAATGAAGAAGAATTAATAGGATTTTCTTTTGAATAAAGATCTCTATTTTCAGAAATAGGTGATCTAGAAATTCTATTATTCTTTTTATTGAATATTTTTACAATTTCTGCTGATTTTTCTAATTCATTTTTGGATATTGTCGAAGAGTGGGCATAGCTTACATTCTCTCCGTTAACAGCACGCAATCCAAATCCTTCAGATTTATTAAAAGTAGAACTTTTCAAAGTTCCATCATCAAATAAAAAACCTTCTTCAGTAAGATGTTCGAGGAATAACTCACCATCATTGGAGTTTTGTAAACTATTTTGCAAGCATGTGAGAGCTGTTTTTTTTTCGATATGATTGTTAAAAGGGTTGAAGGTTGCGTCCTTTTCACTCATTTAAATTATCTCCTTTAATATTATTTTAGTTATGTTAGTAATTCTATGTACAATGTGTGTAATAAATAATACAATAACATAAAAAAATGATATTTATTGTCCCATCTTATTGCATGTAGATCTTATATGTGTTCATGAATCAATGATTAGTATCAAATATACTTTTCTTAGGTTTAGTCAATATTTTAAATATTTAATTATGAGTTTCAAATGATAGCAAAAAACAAATTAATTTTTATTTTTTTCACAACTGTTTCTTCGTTTCTTTTTAGTTCATTCTTGTTCTCCTCTGAAGTACTAGAGGGACTTCCATCAATTGGTAAGCCTATCCCTAACGGTACTGGCTTCCAGCCTGCAGTTACTGAGGTAGCAAGAGATATCCAATGGCTAGATGATATCCTACTTATTTTTGTCATAGTTACATCGTTATTTGTATCTGCATTGTTATTGATAGTTATCCTAAAATATAATAAAAAATCTAATCCAAATCCTGCTACTTTTACGCATAACACTAAGATAGAAGTTGTATGGACAGTCGTCCCAATATTGATTTTATTGGTGCTTGGAACTTTTTCCTTACCTATATTATTTAAACAGCTTGAAATCCCTGAGTCGGATTTAACCATAAAAGCAACTGGTCACCAATGGTATTGGAGTTATAATTATCCAGAGCATGGAATTGAGTTTGATGCTTTTATGTTAGAAAAAGAACAGCTAGCTGAATTTGGTTATAATAAAGATGAGTTTTTATTAGCAACTGATTATCCTGTAGTTGTTCCAGTCAATAAAGTAGTGAGAATGCAGATTGCCGGAGGAGATGTGATACATGCCTGGAAAATTCCAGCTTTCGGTGTTCACATGGATGCAGTACCGGGTCGTTTAAATGAAACTTGGTTTAAGGCGGAAAAAGAAGGTGTTTATTTTGGTCAGTGTTCTGAACTATGTGGTAAAAATCATGCATATATGCCAATTGTAGTAAAAGTAGTAGCAGAAGATGTTTATAATGATTGGTTGCAAGGAGCAATAGAAGAGTTTGCTTCAGCGCCAAATATTCTTTCTGTTGCATCAAGATAGAAAAGATTTTTTATTATTGGGTTTATAAATTGAATGAGTGAAGTAATTACAAAACAAGCATATTTAGATCCAGATCCTAGAGATTATTTTGAATTATTAAAGCCTAGGGTTATGAGACTAGTTGTTTTTACAGCCTTAGTTGGACTTTTAGCTGCACCAGAAAATATTCATCCTATAATATCCTTTGCATCAATTTTATGCGTTGCAGTTGGTGCAGGTGCATGCGGAGCCCTTAACATGTGGTGGGATGCTGATATTGATAAAATTATGAAAAGAACTTCTTCTAGACCTATACCTGCTGGAAAAGTACAACCAAATACTTCATTAACAATTGGTTTAGTACTTTCTTTTTTTTCAGTAATTCTTCTTGGACTTTTTTCGAATTACTTGGCTGCAGGAATGTTAGCTTTTACAATTTTTTTTTACATTATAATATATACCGTTTGGTTAAAAAGATTAACTACCCAAAATATTGTTATTGGTGGATTAGCTGGTGCTTTCCCTCCAATAATTGGATGGATAATAGCTACTGGAGAAATTAGTTTTGAAAGTCTTTTGATGTGCTTGATTATCTTCGTTTGGACACCGCCACATTTTTGGGCTTTATCAATATTTGCAAATAGTGACTATACTAAAGCTAAAGTACCAATGTTGATGGTAATCAAAGGAGAAGTAATAACAAGGAAGTATATTTTTTATTACTCTCTATTACTTTCTTTTATAACTATTTTAGTCTCTTTTACTTCTATAGGAGGCCTTTTTTATCTTGTATCATCTGTATTTTTAAATACTTACTTTATTCTCCTTTCGTTTTCGATACTTAAAGTAAAGGATAAGTCTCCGGAAAGAAATTTTGAAAAAGAAAGAAAATTTTTCTTATTTTCTATTTTTTATTTGTTTTCACATTTCTTTTTCATACTATTTGAAGCTATATTAAGGAAGATTAACTTTTTTAGTTTCAATTTTTTAAATGTATTGTGAGTATAAAATGAATAAAAAAGAATTAAGTGCTGATAATAAAGTTTCTAACAACATCCTTTTAGGTTTGCTTATGCTAGGTTTAGTTGTTTTAATTTTTCTTGTTACAATAGTTAAGTTAATGAACGGTGGATCATTACAAGGTTATGATCACGTTGTTAGACCTGAATTAGTTAAGGATTATAAAGAAATTGAAAAAAATTAATAGAACAGTCATTTCCTTAACCGCATTGGTTTTAATTATGATTTCAGCTTCTTTCGCGGCTGTGCCTATGTATGATTGGTTCTGTAGGGTGACAGGTTATGGGGGGACTCCTCTACAATCAAATATTGTTTCTGAGAATGTTTTGGAACAAAAATTGAAAGTAAGGTTTGATGCATCGATTTCAAACGATTTAGCTTGGGAATTTAAACCTCTTCAACATCAGTTAGACGTAAAAATTGGTGAGACAGCATTAATATTTTACGAAGCTTTTAACCCAAATGATTTTCCAATTTCTGGAACTGCAAGTTTTAATGTTGTTCCATATTCAGTTGGGAATTACTTTACAAAAATAGATTGTTTCTGTTTTAATGAACAAACACTTAACCCTGGTGAGAGAGTACAAATGCCTGTTACTTTTTATATTGATCCTGAAATTGTCAATGATAGAGAAGCCAAACTTGTGAACTCTATAACTTTGTCTTATACTTTTTATAAAATTGATGAGAAAAATCTAGAAACTGTATCGACTTATCCAAAAAATAATACTAAAATTAATTAAACTTAAATAGAGATCAAAATGTCAGAAGATAAAAATCACGATTATCATATTCTTCAGCCAAGTATATGGCCATTGCTTTCTGCGGGAAGTGCATTTTTGTTACTATTTGGAACAGTTTTGTTTTTCCATGATTATAGTCCAGCTTTAATGGTTGTTGGTCTTTTAGCTGTTTTGTATTGTATGTATGGATGGTGGTCTGAAGTAATTTCTGAAAGTAAAGTAGGAGATCATACTCCTGTTGTGCAAATTGGATTAAGATACGCTGTTATAATGTTTATTGCTTCTGAAGTTATGTTTTTTGCAGCATGGTTTTGGACATTTTTTAAACATGCTTTGTATCCAATGGAAGCATCTGGAGGTGTTTGGCCTCCTACTGGAATTGAAACTTTTGATCCTTGGCATTTACCACTGATTAATACCTTAATTCTTCTATGTTCTGGAGCTGCTTGTACATGGGCACATCATGCTCTTGTTCATGAAAACGATAGAAAAGGTTTAAAAAACGGTCTAATACTTTCAATTGCTTTAGGTGCATTATTTACAGTTTTTCAAATATATGAATATGGTCATGCTTCATTTGGATTTTCAGGAAATATTTATGGAGCATCTTTTTTTATGGCAACTGGATTTCATGGTGCTCATGTTCTTATTGGTACAATTTTTCTAGCT
>MDTG01146617.1_pt1 | contig 53920 bp, 46 predicted proteins | sample 811421 | NCBI WGS metagenome assembly MDTG01 (sample SAMN05326645, study PRJNA326480) | marine metagenome | isolation source: seawater | place: Pacific Ocean: South East | collected 2011
AGGTAGAGCTGATTTAAATAATTTTTTATCCTTTAGTGGAACTAAACATATTGAGGCCTTTTTTATATGCTTAATTAATTCTGAACGGGGCAAAGGTCTGTAGAAATCAATTTTATCTGAAAAAGGTATCGAGAGCAATTCTATCTCTTCCCTACAAACTCCCTCTCCAATGAATTTAAAATAAATATCATAATTTTTAAGCATTTCAGCTGAATTAATAATTGTTTTTAGATCTTGAGCTAGTCCAATATTGCCACTATATAAAACCGTAAACCTCTTGTCTGATTTAATTTTAATCGAAGAGGACTCCTTTAGAAAATCATCACTAATTCCATTGATTAATTCGAACATTGGTTTTTTTGAAATTTCATGGGAAAGATTTTTAAAATAAGATTTAAATCCAGGCACTGGAAAAATAAATCCTTTTGCAGAATTATATATTTTTAACTCTAGTTTTTTTCCTAATTTATAAATGTAATTCTTTTTTATTTGGCCTAACTCAAGAGCTGAATCCGGCCATAAATCTCGAACATCTAAAAAATATTCTTTCTTTCGAAAATATTTTATAAACAATCCAATGATTCCAGTAAATAGGGGGGGAGAAGAGATAATTAATATATTATAATCCTTAACAAGTCTAGAATTAATTATAGCGCTTATCATGAATACAAAATAATGAATTATTTTTTTTAAAAAACCTTTCCTATTGCTAGCGAATGCCTTAGAACGTAAAATGGTTAAATTGGGTGATTTTTTTTCAACTTTTATCCAATGATTTTTGTATTGAGAATAATAATTTTTGTTAGGGTAATGAGGCGCTTCACTAAGAACTGTTATTTTATATCCTTGATTAATTAAAATGTTAACATAATCGCCCCATCTAGAAGCTGCTGCTCCAATTTCTGGAGGGAAATACTGTGTTATTATGAACACGTGCATGATAAACTGAAATTAAGGATTATTCAATGGAAGGACTATGTAAGAATAATCGGTCGATGGGTGGTTAGTTAGATTTTTTTGATTTTTACCATTTAAGTTCATTATATATATTTCCCAATTACCATCCCTTGTTGATTGGAAAACTATTTTTTGATTATCAGGATAAAATCTCGGGTTCCAGTCATCTCCTGTATTATTTGAGAGATTTTTAATATTTTTTGTCAATAGGTTAATTAAATAAATTTCTTTATTACCATCTCTTTCAGATGTAAAAATTATAGATTCACCATCTGGGGAAAAAGTGGGCTCATAGTCATTGGATTCATGTGAAGTTAATTGTTCAACTTCAGACCCGTCTATGCTAGTAATAAAAATATCTCTATTTCCACTTCTATCTGATGTAAAAACAATAAATTCACCATCTGGAGAAAATGAATTTCCATGAGAAACTATATCATTAAATCTAGGCTGTCTAGTTACATTGATAATATTTCTATCAAGCATTCCAAGGAAAAAAATTTCCATATTACCACTTTTCCAGCCCTGGTATATTATATAAGAACCATCCGGCGAAAACTGTGGAAATTTTTCATAATTTGAGGTATTTGTTAAATTCTCTTTATTCCCCCCATCGTCATCCATAAGCATAATATCATAATTGTCATTTTCAGGAAAATATGTTGAAAAAATAATTTTATTTTCAACAGGTGAAAAAGATGGAGTCCAGTCATTTTCTTTTGAGTTTGTTAGATTAGATAGTTCTGTACCTCTCCACTTCATATGTCCGTCAATCCATTCAAGGTTTGTAATATATATATCCCTATTCCCGTCTCTATCTGAAACAAATAAAAGTTTTTTAGAGTCGTTTGATATTGAAGGATTAAAATCAATCCATTTATTTTTTGTTAACTGTGTCATGTGCCCACCGTAAATGTCAGAAATAAAAATATCATAATTCCACCATCTTCGGGAAGAAAAAATAATATGAGGGTCAATATATTCATTTTGAGATATTGAGCTATTTTCGCAACTGGTCAAATGCATTGCTAAATAAAAAAAGGAAATGCTTTTAATATACCTGGAGAAATGTCTCATTCAAAATTCCTATATGCTTTTATCATCTGATTAACACTTTGATCCCAATTAAAGTTTTTTATTACTCGTGCGCGCGCTTGTCTTCCTAATTTTAACCTAAAACCTTCTTTTTCATAAAGAAGAAGAATCGAATTTGCCAACTTAGTTGGATTGTTATAATCAATAACGATACCTGTTTTATTATCTAAATTTACCTCAGTTAAGCCACCAATATTAGAAGTAATTGATGGTACTTCACAAGAAGCAGCCTCTAAAACCGAAACACCAAAACTCTCTCTTTTGGAGACTGCTATAAAAACAGATAAGCTGTTAAAATATTTTAATATTTTTTCATGTGGAACATGTCCTGTAAATTTTATGTGCTCCTCGAGCTCAAGATCTTTAACTTTCTGAATCATTTGCTCTTTTAATGATCCATCGCCTACTATTGTAAAATCAAAATCTTTTTTATAATCCTTGATTAAAATATTTGCGGCATCAATCAGGCAATCAATTCCGTTGTGACTTTCGATGCTTTTTATTGTTCCAACTTTAAAAATCTTAGATCGGTTTTTGTATGGTTTGAAGAAATTAATATCTACTCCAAATGAAATAACCTCTACATCAAGCCTGCCGTATTCATCTTGTATTATTTCCTTCATATAGCTACTAGTTGAACAAATCATGCTAGCTCTATTTATAATAAATCTCATAAGCCATCTATTAAAAATATTTATATATGGAAAATAAGAAATATCGCTTCCCCATACTGATAATATAAATGGTTTAAATCTCGTTAAAGCCCCCAATAATCCATAGCTTGATGCATAATGAGCATGAATAATTTCAGGATTAAAATTTTTGATTGTCTTCATTAGCAATGGAAGTGATTTTAAATATTTAATCTTACTTACATTGGGTTCTCTTAAATTTTTAATATTTGATTGTATATCTGCTGAAGTAATATTGACATTGTATTGTTTGTATTTTTTTATTAGTTCAACTTTGGGATTGAAAAAACTAAACAAATGAATATTAATTCCTTCGAGACTCAATGATTTAACCCATTTTTGAGTATGAGTAGAGTTTGCATCAGATAGAATTAATATTTTCAAGTTTATAACAAAAATAATTTAGGTGAATAATGGATGTTTCTATTGTAATAGTTAATTATAACGTAAAAGAATATATTATCTCTTGTATAGAATCAATATATAAACATTCTAATTCGAATATTACCTTTGAAATAGTTGTAGTTGATAATAACTCTATTGATGATAGCTTGTCTGCACTGAAAAAATTTGTTCCTAAAGTTAACATAATAAAAAATGATTATAATGCTGGATATAGTATTGCAGCGAATCAAGGCGTTAAATCATGTAAAGGAAAATATGTATTTCTGTTAAATCCAGATACTCTGTTGATTGAAGATAGCTTAAGTAAACTAGCTAACATAGCTAAAAAACAAGATAATATTGGGGTAATTGGACCAAAATTAATTTATGAAAATGGGTTGCCCCAACAGTCATACTGGAGAAGCCCATCCTTTTTAAATACAGTATCAAGTTTAGTCTATCTTGATTTTTTTAACTTTAAAAAAAATTATAAATATATACAGATTGACAAAATAAATAAGGTTGATACAGTTTCAGGTTGTGCTTTATTTATAAAAAAGGAGGTTTTCGAAAGGCTAGATGGGTTTGATGAGAATCTTTTTTGGATGGAAGACATAGATTTTTGTATTAGGCTTAGGCAGGCTGGTTATTTTACTTATTTTTTTAATGAAACAGAAATAATTCACTTTAAAGGAAAAAGCTCAAAAAGTAACTATAAAACTGCAATTTCAAATCAATTAATAAGTAAAGTAAAATTTTTTAAAAAACATCATTCAAGGTCAAAAGCATTAGCAATATTATTTCTAATTATGTTTACTTCTTTTATTAAATCAATTACATTTGCTTTTCTATCACCTTTTTCTGCAAAATACAAAAGTAAAATGTTTGCTTATATATTTACAATGCGCTCACTTTTTGGAGCCCGATAATCATTCTTTGAGAGTAAAATAACTGAAATTGCAAATCCAAACATTATCCACATCGGAAAAAAATATATTGTTGAACTTCCTGCAATCGCAGCAGGTATAAAAGCAGTTAATGATAAAAATAAAGATTGACTATAATACTTTAGCATTTTGTTTAAACTACTTCGTGATATAGCAAATAATCTCAAAATGATACTAACTATCCAAAAAGAAATTATTGTTGCTATAAAAATTCCTCCTTCTACAAGTAATTCTACCCAAAAATTATGCATTGAGGTAAATCTTCCAGCTACTGGACCCATTATTTCTTGATTTGCAACTGAACCGCCCGCTCCAAGACCAAGACCATATGAATCATAAAACGCATCTAAACCATTATCAACTAGTTCTCTCCTCCATTCAATAGATCCACCAATATCTAATTCTCCGCTCAAAAATAAGAAGAGAGCCTCTAATGAGTTTGCTAATTCGTTAATTCTAGGATTTTCGCTCTCAACTAATTGAAACATACTCCATAAGATTATTGATGAAATACCTGAAATTAATGCTAAGGTTCCTATTCTTTTTTTTATTAAAAATAGATATAGAAAATAAACTAATAACATAGCAAGGAAAACAGCTCTGGAAGCAGTCATAACTATTATTGTAGTGATTGATAAAATTCCTAATAATTTTACCACTGTTTTTTTACTACAAAGAAAAAATGGTAAAGAAATAATCATACAAATAGCAAGATCATTTGTATTCCACCTAAAACCAGTAGGAGGTCTTACATTTGAATAGAGAAAAATATTATCAAGTTCTGAAAAATTAACAGGCTCTTTTCCAAAAGATGCCGCAATTGAAGAATATGATGAAATTGGCATTCTCAAACTCGTGAATGATTCAATTAATCCTATTGTTATTTCAATAAGCACAAAAACAGACAAAATATTAAAGATTTTATTTAGGTTTTTGATGGTAATTGAAAAAGATATAAAACTGAGGGTAATGGTTAAACCGCAAGTAATATAAAAAATATACTTTAACCCTAGCTCAAGACTAGGTGCCCAAAATAGAGACAAAGTATACCAAAGTAAAAAAATAATTAAAGTTGGTACATAATTTTTTTTTAGAATGCTAATATCTAATAAAAATTCATTATTTTTAATTTGATATATCGATGCAACTAAAAAAATTAAAAGCATAAAGTGAAACAAATAGAAATCACTGTAACTAATCGCAACGCCTATAAAAGCCGAAACTATTAATCCTAAATTTATTTTTCTATTTTTAAATATAAACGAATTAGCCATTTGGGTTATAAATCAGAAAAACTAAAATCAAAAATATTATCAACACTTCATAAAAAATCAATGATATGGGAAAAGATTGTACTCCAAATATATCTATCAAAAATAAAAGGAGTATTAAAGCAATCAATGATGAGACAATCTGTATAATTGAAAAAATGAATTCTTTGTTGATTGCTATCATCCATTGACGACCAAGAGCATTTGATATTGCAGTCAATGGCAATACAAAACTGAAAAGTCTTAGCAATTTTTTTGATTCAACAAATTCATTTCCAAGTAAAATGGATATTATATTTTCTGCAAATATATAATTAGTTAAAAAAAAGATTAATCCAATTGTAGTTATTAGTATAAAATATTCTTTAATTACTTTCTCAGATTTAATTTTGTTTCGAAAGTTCAGTAATGATATTTTTGGCAAAAATGCTTGGCTAATTGGGCTGTATAATGAATTAAATGCCCTATGTATTCTGCTAGCTCCAAAAAAGAGACCTAATTGAATAGGATTTATAAAAAAACTTAATACTACTATGCTTATGTTTTGATATATCATTGGAACTAAGGTTACTAAAAAACTGGGAATTGATTTTTTTAATATGATTTTAGACTTATTGAATCGAACCAGTTTTATGTGTCCTATTTTTTTAACTAATTCATAATAAAGATAAATACAGATTAGAATACTAGAAAGTGAAAATGATGCTAAAATAATCCACCCGTCGTTTGATGATTTTATACTCAAGACAATTAGTAAAAAACTAGCCAATCTAAAAATTAGCTTTGATAGGGCAATTTTTTTCATTTTTTCTATGCCTTGAAAATACCAGCTAGGGGATATGCCCTGAAAAATAGAACCTAAAGCTACAATAAAAATATAATGGGGCTTGCTCGAAAATACTGGGACAAAAGAAATCATAAAAAAAGAAGTTATAATTACGATTGGAATTAGAAAAATTTTAAATGTTGTTATTTCTTCTATAAAATCTTTTAACTTAGTTTTTCTTTCTTTAATTCTTGCAACTTCGCGAGTTGCTATTAAAGTTGAGCCGAACTCCATGAATAAAATAATTGATAAACCAAAAGTTTGAGCGAGACCTATTTCCCCAAATTCTACCGCACCAATGGTTCTTGCTATAAAAGGTAGCAAAAATAAGGCCAATATATAATCAGCAAAATGTGATAAGTAAAGATAAAATGAATTGTTAATAAATGTATTTTTATTTTTAACGAACAAGCTTGAATTCATTTTTATATCCGTTATGAGAAAAAATTTTCTATAGACTGAATAATTATATTGCTACTGTTTCCTTCACCATAGAAATTTTTTGAAAAATCTGATTCTTCTTCTAGGATTTTCTTGTAAACAGAATTAATATTTTCTGGCTTGCATAAAGCATTCGTTCCTTGATTAATTAATTCTACCCATTCTGTTTGTTCTCTGATAACTAAACATTTCTTTTTTGCAAAAAAAGATTCTTTTTGTAAACCACCGCTATCTGTAATAACCATTTTACATTGATTTAATAAAGATAGCATGGTTATATATCCTTTAGGCTCAATAAAAGTGATATTAGTTTTAATTTTATATTCTTCAATTTTTTGTTTAGTATGTGGGTGAAGGGGCATAATTATCTTGTTATCTAAATTTATTTGATCCAGCTTATTAAATATTGTGAACAATTTTTCAGCAGAATTAATATTTTCTCTTCGATGTATTGTAGAAAGGATATAGTCTGATATTTTCAGTTTACTTACAAAATTGTCATTAAAAGAACTATATCTTGTATACGCATCAAACATTACATCGCCTGAAAAGATTACACCATTTAATATTTTTTCATGCATTAAATTTTTTACAGCAAAAGCAGTTGGACAAAATAAAAGGGATGATAGATGATCCGTAATTATTCTATTTTTTTCTTCATGCATTGATCTATTGAAACTTCTGAGCCCAGCCTCAACGTGAAAAACTGGAATGTCAAGCTGTTTTGCAGAAACAGATGCAGCTAATGTTGAATTAGTATCACCATAAACTAATACTCCGTTGATTTTTTCTTTTAGTAATATGGGTTTAATCTCTTCAATCATTTTATTTATCATTTTAGAATAACCTAAATTGTTTATTCCCAAATTATACCTAGGTATAGATATGTTCATTTCATCAAAGAAAACTTTTGACATGTTATCATCAAAATGCTGGCCAGTATGTATTAATATCTCGGATAAAGATTTTTTGGATTTAATTTTTCTAGAAACTTGAGCAGCTTTAATGAACTGGGGGCGAGCTCCTAATACTGTAGCTATTTTCAATTATCTGCCAATGAAATAACTTTGGTTCCATCAAAACTAAATCTTCTGCATTGACTTTTTCCATCATTATCGAATGAAAGACGATGGCCTTTTTTATTCACCCATCCAATAATCTTTCCTGGATTGCCAACAACCAATGCAAAGTCAGGAATATCATCTAATACTACAGCTCCTGCTCCAACGAAAGCATATCTTCCAATAGTTAATCCGCACAATATTGTTGCATTCGCACCAATAGAGGCTGATTTCCTTACTAAGGTTTTTTTATAATTTGCAGATTGATTCTGAGGAAACTCTGATCTAGGTATTTTAATATTTGTAAAAACTATCGAAGGGCCACAAAAAACGTAATCCTCTAATTCAACTCCCTCGTACACAGAAACATTATTTTGAATCTTTACGTAATTTCCAATTGTTACGTTTTTAGAAATATTAATATTTTGACCTAATGAGCAATTTCGACCTATTTTAACATTTGATTGTATATGCGAAAAATGCCAAATTTTAGTATTGTCTCCAATAGTTACATTATCATCAATAACTGCTGTTTCATGCGAGAAGAATTTTTTATTTTTCATAAGTTCTTAAAAAATTTGATTATCTATTAATAGTTTTTGATGCAGTTTCAAGAATTCTTACTACATCCAAACCCTCTTTTATACCTGATTTGATAAATGATCTACCTTCTATAACCTCAATGAAGTGATTTATTTCATTTTCCAATGGTGTTATTTTATCATATTCTATCATCTGAGGAGGTTTATTTTTCAAACTAATTGACTTTCCTTTTAATAATACATCTTTTTCATATAGTAGGAGAGGTTTATTTTGAAGTGAGTCTTCAAAATGAAGTGACCCTTCTGATCCAATAATAACCAATCTGTGCTCTTTAAATGGATGAAGCCAACTAACATAAATATGACCTTGAATGCCATTTGGGTATTTTAAATAGGTAATTGTTGTGTCATGAATGTTTTTTTGTAAAAAATAGCCACCTAAAGAACTTATGTCGGACGGAAAAGATTTTGAAAAATATTGAAATAGGGAAATATCATGAGGAGCAAAACTCCAAAATACATTTTCTTCTTTTCTCACTTTTCCTAAATTTAGACGATTGCTATAGATATATTGAATGTCACCAATTTCACCTCTATTAATTATTTCATTTATCTTTATTACTGCAGGGTGAAACAACATAAGATGTCCAACCATTAATTTGCCATCATATTTATTTAAATGAGATTTAATTTCTTCAGATTCTTTTATTGAAAGACATAATGGTTTTTCAACTAAAATGGGCTTAGAGTTTGATATAATTTTTTTTGCCAATTGAGTGTGGCTCGATGGTGGAGTAGAAATTATAAATCCATCAAAATTATCATTTAAACTGTCCTCAATGTTATTGAAACAAGTAATTCCAGGGAATAATGATTTTATTTTAACAAGCTTTTTATTATTTTTATCAACGCATCCCACGTGATGATTAAGGGAGGTGAGCGTTTTAACATGATTAATGCCCCAATCCCCAACACCAACCACACAAATTTTATATCTTTTCAAAACTATTAATACCTAAAAATTACATGCAGAGAAGAAACTATAAAGCCAAGAAACAAAGAAACAATTAAAAATGCGGTTCTTCTAGGGTAACTTTTTTTGGTTGGGGGGACTGCATAATCTAAAACATGCAGGATTGGCGACTGTTTTACCTCCTCTATTCTTGCCAGCTCAAGTTGTTTCTGTAAAGTCAAATAAACTTCTTTTTTTGCCTCAACTTCTCTAAAAAATTGTGAAAATTTCATAAATAACTCGGGAGAATCTTCGTAGCCGCGATTTCTTTCCTTAAAAGCTTTTAATTCTAACTCTGAATCTTCGAGTTCCTTTTTTACAATTGTTAATCGATCAAAAATAAATATTTTTTCCTTTGTTGATTGGGCAGAATTTTCTTTTTGAATATAACGCTCAACTTGATCACCAATGAAATTTGCCACATTAGCTGCTACAAAAGGATCTTGAAAAGTCGTGGAAATTTTGATTAAACCCGTAATTCTATCTTCAGTAACTTCAATATGTTCTTTAAATTTTTTAATCGCATTTTCAGTAATAACAGATGTGTCAAGGTTGGCTTTTTCAAATAAAAAAAGACTTCTTGCCTTGTCAATGTTCCAAAGTTCAAATAATGTTACTAACTGACCATTTTTTGTTTCCCACGTTTGATTAATAACCTTATTAGCTATTAATCTAGAGTTTACTACATCAGGTATGTTGAATTTTTGGTCATTATTTGCTGTATTTATACCAAAATTAGCTGCTAAGGATTGAAATTGACCAATACCTTGGCTATAGTCATTTTTTGCAGGATATAGCGAAATATCGGCATTATAATATTTTTTAAGTAAAAATGTGGATCCTGTACCTACTAAACAAAATAGAAATGTTAAAAAGAAGATATAGTTTTTGCTATCAATCAATACTTTAAATAAAATTTTAAAATCAATTGTATTTTCATCTATTATTCTTGGTTTGGTTGATTTTTTTGAGTCAGAGTTAAAGTCTGGATAAAAGTTTCTGAGCTTGTTTAAAACATCAATATTTATAGAGGTGTGTCCTTTTTCGTAGTTTATTAACGTTGCACGGGAAACACCTAATTTTTCAGCCATATCCTCCTGACGAATATCGTTGACTAAACGATATCGTTTAATTTTCTGTCCCAATGAAAATGTTTTAGTTTCCATTGTTACTCTGATTAGCTAGTAGGGTTAGTGAAATAAGGGTGGTTGCGATGTTGCCGGCTTGACTTGATATCATAGAAAAAATCTGTAAAGTGCTTAACTTTTCTTTGCTACTAATAGTTCTTTGATTAATATAAATCACAGAGCCCTCTTTAACTTTAGGTGATTTCCATCTTGTTACCGGCATTGATGTCCCATTTGGATATGTAATGTAAACATTACTTTCTTCTGCAAATTCTGTGAAACCACCTGCCCTTTTAATATATTTATCTATAGAATCATTTTTTTTATAACTAATATATCCAGGTACGTTTACCTCACCTATTAATTGTACTAATCCTGATTTTTTTAATACGTTGATACTGTCTCCAGCTGATAAGACAAAAGTTTTTCTTTCCCATGCAATTTTTAACGAATCCCTAAAGACCTCAATTCCATTATCTAAGGCAAAACTAGTAAATCCCCCTGATAATTTTATTACATCACTTAGGGTTATTGATTCGTTAGCAGGATACACACCTGGGCTAACTACTTCACCTGTTATCTTAACTGCCTCAATTGGTTTCAAAATGTCCTTTTTTGAAACTGTTATGTAATCGCCATTTTTCAAAATAATGTTATCCTTAATATCAACAATTAGCCTAATTGGTGCAGATCCATTAGGGTTTTTTCTAAAAATCTTAACTTCCGACAAATTCATTGATTTATAAAATTCATTGATTCTTAGAGACATTGTTGCGTCCAACAGCTCCTTCAAATTCATTTTTTTATTAAAGGGGTAAAAACCTGGATTTTTAACTTGACCTTGAATATTTACAAATTTTTGATTTTCTGGTATTTGAGGAACATGAACACTGTCTCCTTGTAAAATAGAAAAGTCTTTTAAATCGTCATAGCTAACAATATATCCTTCACTATCAGATTTTCCATTTCTATAAATTAGAAAGCTATTCGAAGATCTACGCTCTAGTCCTCCTGAAAAATTAACTAAATCCTCAATTGATTCATTGCCAATGATTTCATAATAACCAGGCTTTCTAATTTTACCTGTGATTGGAATAGTTGATTTTCTTGGTTGTACAAAAACTACATCTTGATCTAATAATCTTATGCTATCATTATTTTTACCCTTTAGTAGATAATTATAAATATCAATTGAAGAAATAGTTTTTCCATTTCTAATAATAAGAATATCTCTCAAAGAACCACTTATATCTACCCCTCCAGCCTGAATTAAACCTGTAATTACAGTGGAGAATGGATGAACAAGGTGAACGCCAGGAATATTTACGAAACCAACAAAATTAACATTCACAGATTTTAGTTCCCCAATTGTCAAATCGATAAAAGACTTAGGAGATTGACCAATCAAGGTTGAATAAACTCTGGAAAATCTTGAAATTATGTACTCTTTTGATTCAATCAAGGATTTATCAGAAAGATTTAAAATTCCTATGTTTTCGATAAAAATTTGACCGTCTCGATTAATGACTTCACTAAAATACGAGTTAGATTCACCCCAAAGTGATATTATTACCTCGTCACCAGGACCAAGTATGTAATTGTTTGGGATTGGTAAATTTTGCCAAAATGGTATTGAATCTCTCTTAGTAAAGAAGTCATAACCAATATATGGCATTCTTTTTACTGTATCCTGTATGAATTTAAGCTCATTTAGCAGATTCTCTGTATTGACTAAAAGAGATTCGATGTCTTTTCTAGAATATATCAATTTATCAGGTAGGGCAGTGCTCTTTGCTGTGCTTTCTGCATCAGATATGTCAGCGGGTTTTTGAAGAGCTTGTTTTTCTAAGACTTTTTTATACTCGTTTTGAAGTTTTTGAATCTCCTGAAGATTTTGACCCGAAAGATTTAGACTAAATAGAAATAGTGTAAATAATAATTTTTTAAATGAATTCATAGCTAATTTTAACTATATTTGACATTTTGTCAAATAATTTGTATTCTAAGTAAAACATTAATATTACCACAATGTAAAATATATTTACATTAAGTAAAATATTAAAATATTTTAGATTCCAATTGAAGAAGTAGTGTTTGGGTGCGCTGGATAGAGCCTCTCTCAAAAGTCTCATTCCAAACGTTATTATTATCATCCACAAATCCATAATGCTCATAGTATTCATTTTCAAACATTATTTGAAGAGATAAAAATTCAAAATTATAAGTTATTGATAACTTGCCTTCAATTTTAACTTCAGGAGGGAAATGATATGTTACGCCATGTCTTTCAAAATTTAATCCATATATAAATAACAGTTTTTTATTAATGTAACCAGCATATACAAGAAGATCATCTGAATCAGCACCACTGTGAGATGCCCATCGACGTCCTCTATACGATGAATAATCATATTTTATATTATCGTACCAATTTGGAGTTGGAATAATATTATAGTAGATACCTTGAACTAGTCTGGCATATTCTATTCCATAAATTATATTATCATTTTCAAATGCTCCATATTTTCTTAATCCTATATTGCTAGACATAGCGTTTTCTGAAAACTTTTTTTGTTGATTAGAGCTATTAAAATGTCTGTTTGGAATTCCTAATTCATAAAATAGATACGTTCCTGAGTTATTATCTTTATAAAGAATATAAAAATCATTATATCTATCCCAATACTTTAGATTCTCTCCAGTAAAAATGACTTTTGACGCATTTTCAATGTTCCACCTAAAATTTCTATTCCCTCCGCTTAATATGTTTCTACTGAAACCTGCTTCTAAGCTTTGAAATTTGATATTTAAATTTAGTGAGGTTAGAAAGAAACTGATTTCATTTAAATTTTTCATTTCATTAGAAACAGTATACTGAATTTTATATTTAATTTTGTCAAATACCTCTATATAATCATCTGTACCAATAAAGTAATTATAAAAGCCTAAGGCATTATTAGACAGAGTTAAACTATTGTGGATTCCAGGGCCCCACCAATTATTCCAGTTACCATATCCAGCTGAAATTCCTTTAAAAAATAGTTTAAAGCCTGTATTTTTTAAAAAAAAATTATTATTTTGATTTATAGGAACATCGTTCAACTTTGAAAATAGCTCTTTTTTATCAGGAGGACTTATTTCAAAAACTTTTTGATTTATTAATTGTGGCTCAAATGATAGATTAAAATACTTTTTATTATATGTAAATAAGAATCCATTTATATAACCATAACCTTTTGGAATGTACAGCCCATCAAAATTTTCAAAGTTTGGAAGATTTGAGTTAAAGTAAAATTTTTGATTATATACCAAGTAGGGACTTATTTCTTTACCTGATAATCTTTTTGGGATTAAATCAGGATGCATTTCGAAAAATGTTTTAGAGATAAAAGTATGATTGAATGAGGGTGTAGCTTGGGAAAAAATACCTACTGATATGTTAAAAATAAAAAAGCATAATTTTAATTTATTCAAAAAACAGAAAAATATTTGATTAATGTAATTCATTTTAAATTATATATAAAACCAGTCCACAAGAAATTGCTTACAGAGGTAGCATTTTCGACAAAACCAAAGTTATCAATAGTCTCTCTTTCTATGGATACAAAGAAAGTATTATTTTTACTCATAATTCTATAAAAAGAAATGGACTTTTCATTCTTAAGTTCGGTATTTATCATGCTTTTGATACCATGTCTCTCTTTATTATATGTTAAAATTATAGTTTGGTTAGGCTGTTGATAGCCAATCACAAAAATTAAATCATCTGAAGATGTTCCAGAGTGTGCGCCCATTCTGCGATTTTTGTATGAAAAATAATCGTAAGCGTCTTTAGTATAATAATTATCTTTATTAGGATCTCCTCTATAAAAGTATGGATTAAAAGTATTTGATATTCTAGTTGTTAAAAACTCGGCCCCGATCATCAACTTATTTCCATTAAAAATTGAAATTTTATTAAAACCGAATAAATAGCCTAAAGTATGATCCCAGTGAGCTCTTAAGTCTGTAAAATTTGCTCTATTATCGTCACTTGAGATATCTGCATAAACTTTTAAATTTTGATTAAAAAAGTTAATTTCTACAAATGCAGTGAGTATTTCATCCCAAGCATCAAAGCCGGGGGTTCCTGGTTCAGTGTAAGGTAGATTTTTTTTGCTTTGACCGAACAAGGGTTCAAAAACTAATTGCGCAGCATCTAAAATCGACCAAGATCGTGTAGATATTGTATTAGATGAAAGATTTTTAAAATTACCAGAAAGATAAGTTCTGTGAAAGCCAATTTTTGTCTCTGAAAGTTTTGATAAATAACCAAAATGGGCTTTCAGACCTGAAAAGAAAATCTCTTGATCAAAAGCACTAGTATATGGCATTACAATAACCTGCGAACCAAATATAAATCTTCCAAGTTTAATATCTTTAAAAGTTCCCATAGAAAATGTTTTTTGACTTGGCGCATTGCTAGACAAGGCTATACTGGAATGAAGTCCAGGACCCCACCAATGACTCATATTTCCGTAGCTAAAACCTATGCCTTTATAATGAAGGGATAATTTTGACTGCCGAAACCCAAAATCTTTTCTTGACTCTAAATCAGTATGATTATTTGTCATTTGATAAGTACCGCTAACCCCATCAATATCAAATACATCTATTTGACTCATTTCATAAGGCTCTATGGAAAACGATAAATATGATGAAGAAAAATCGAGTCTTGCGCTAATAAAATTTGCCAAAGCACCAGCAGTGAATATTTCTGCAGAATTGTCAATATTTGGATGCCCGCTATTAAAAATGGTTTGCAAATTTATAGAAAGATTAAAATTTGATTGCTGATATTCATTTATTTTAAAACTATTGAAATGTTTAAAAAAATTTTGATGTGGTAAATGTAATCCGTTTTGTTTATCAATTTGCTGAGCAGATATCTTTATGACTACGCATAAAAAATAGGCTAATATAAAGGATCCATTTTTATTTTGATTAATGTGAAACCCCTTTTGGTATAAAGATTTGAGAAATAGTTAAAATAAGAATTTTGACATTCAATAAAATTGACCTATTCTTTAAGTAATACTCATCTAATTTTATTTTTTCTGAAATTGAAAGTTCATCTCTACCGTTTACTTGTGCCCATCCAGTTATTCCGGGTAAGATTTTATGAATGCCGTATTTTGTACGCAAATCAATCAAATCATATTGATTGTATAATGCTGGACGAGGTCCAATAAAGCACATATTTCCTTTCAAGATGTTAAGTAATTGAGGTAGCTCATCAATACTTAACTTTCTCAAAATTTTTCCAAACGTAGTATAATGGTTATTTTTTGATTCTAATAAATGAGTAGCGATATTTGGGGTATTATTTCTCATAGTTCTAAATTTATACATCCAAAAAACTTGATTATTAAACCCTGTTCTTTTTTGTAGAAAGAAAACTGGGAATCCATCATTAAATATGATGCCTATTGAAATAATCACAAAAATAGGAATCATAATTATTAATAAAATAAGACTAATTAAACGACTAATCATTTTTGCAATTGTTTAAACTACTACCCAATTCAACATATTTCGAGATTTTATCTGATGAGAAAATATTATCTGACAGAAGCTTGACTGAATTTTCAACTATGAACTGATTTTGTATTATTTTTCCAGAAAAATAAACGAAATATATTATTATTTTAGGGATCCTAAGTATGTGTTTTGCCTTTTTCCATAATAGTAAATCATTGTAGCTATACTCTTTTCTGTCCGAAATAATGTAACATCCAAAAGGAACTTTATTGTTAATTATCTCGAAAATAGTACTACTAATATTATTAATATTACAAAGAGAAAGTTTTGTATACCCTTTGCCAATACGATAAAAAATCCCATTAATTTTTGTTCTCCTTTCAATATTAAGTAAAAAATTTGAAGAATAGACTGGTGCCAACCTTATTATCCAAGACTTTTTAAAATAATCCTTAATTAAGAATTTCTCCGCATCAAGCTTTGTACGCGCATATGGACTACTAGGGGATTTTAAAGAATTTTCATTATAAAAGTTTTTTTGAAGATTCTCTCCATAAACAGAAATAGTGCTTGAATAAATTATTTTATCAGGAATCTTATCATATTTTCTGAAAGAATTAATAAGATTCTTTAGAGACTTTAGATTTACTGATTCAAAAGCGTCAAAATCTTTGGACTTTCCTTTTGAGTGTGCAAGCCCAACAAGGAAAATAATAGCATCATATTTAGGTCCACTACAAACAAAATTATCCACTTCATCGTTTTTACATAGATTAACAGAAACATAATTTTTAGAAATGTCTTTTTTGTTCAGCGAGAGCAAGGTCAGATCAACTTTGTCTTTAAAAAAAGAACTTAAATGTGAGCCTATAACACCGGTTGCTCCTGCAATAAGTACCTTCTTATCGAGCTTTTTCATTTAATTTATTATAAAGTGTTATGTGTCTTGCAACAACTTTGTTGATATCGAACATTTCTTCAGCCCACCTACGGCCCTCTTTTCCCATTTTTACGCTCATGGCAGGATTAATCAACATATAGTTAATTGAATCAACAAGTTTTTTAGTATTTTTGACAGGAACGAGCAAGCCAGTTGAATTATTCTTGATTGCATCTCGACATCCAGGGTGATCTGTTGTTATTACTGGCCTACCACATGCTGCAGCTTCAATGAGAATTTTAGGTAAACCCTCACCATAATATGATGGAAAAACTAATAAATTTGAAGATGAAATTATAGAGACCATATCCGTACAATGACCTAAGACCTCGACGTATTTTTTTTCATTCCACTCATCTAGCTCACCTTGTGTTATCGATGATGGATTTAGAAAATCTGGAGACCCTGCTACAATAAATCTTGCAACAATATTATCTTTATTTATTATTTTTGCTGCTTTTACAAATTCCCTAATACCCTTATCCGCTATAAGTCTAGATGCAAATAGTACAATTGGTTTTTCTGTTGGCATAGGCTTTACTGTGTAAAGTGTTAAATCTATTCCGGATCCATGAATAATTACAGTTTTTTGAGAGTGTAGTTTCGTATTTTTCAATAATTTAGCCCTATCATCTTTGTTTTGAAAAATTATGAACTGATTTTTATGACTTAAAGCAAAAAGATATAAAAATGATGCTAATTTTCGCTGTAAAAATCCAAATATTCCCTTTTTTGAAAAAACATGACCTAAGCCAGATATTGCAGATACAACTGAAGGTGTTTTTATTAATCTTGACGCTATCCCTCCAAACAATACAGGTTTGATTGTAACAAGATGTAAAATGCTAGGTTTAATTAATTTAATAATTGAATAAATATTCCAAAATTCTTTAATAAGTGATGATAATGATAACTTGCTTCTGTGCAGGTTTAAGGGGTGTACAATTAGTCCGTGATTTTTTAATGTATCTGACTTGTCTGTAACTTTAGTTGCAATATGAACTTCATAACCATCGTTAATGGCTTTTGTAGCGATTGGAAGACGGTGCGTAACAAAAAACCAATCAACATTTACAATAAATAACAATCGCTTCACTTAATTCCTAATTAAACATTTTTTGTCATAATTAAATGTGAGCCAGAAATTGATAAATCATCATCTGATATTCCTTGAAATTCCTTTGCAAATTGAGATTTCTTATTTGGCAAAATCTTCCAGCGCTTCTTTTCGATTATTTCAATATTAAAACCAACTTTTTCACAAATTATAATTATTTCAGATAATTTTAATCTGTTTGTATAAAAACCACTTTTAGGAGCAAACCAATCTTTCTCCCATAAATATGAAGAAAATCTCAAATTATTTAAATCCCCTCCCAAATGATCTTTAAAATCAATTACGTGACTCATAACACCATTGGGCTTTAGAAGTCTATAGCATTCTTTCATTGTTTCTTCAAATTCATGCCTTCTAACATGCTCAAGTACTGCTTGTGAAAAGATTAAATCAAACGATAATTCGCCTATAGTTTTTAAAGACATAAGTCCTTTGGACATATAAATACCATTAACATAAGAAAGCATTGTATTAATATCTTTTTCAAAAATAATATTTGGTAAATATATATCTGGGTTACTTTTTTTGAAGCTCTTTATTTGTTTATCATATAAAATCATGTCATTATGCGCATAATTGCCAGAATCAACTAAAGTTAGTCCTGAAGAACCAAGAGCTGGGGCAAGTAAAGAAGAAAGGACACCATCGCCAGGTCCCAATTCTAATCCTTTCCAATTTTTTTTGATATTTAGATTTGAGGTGTGTTTCTTTAACACTTCCCAAGCGTATGAAAAATCATCCATTGCGCCATGTCTGAAAAGACCAATCTTGGCCCAAATTCTGTAATTAAAAGGGAGTTTCGACAAAATAAATTTTGTGAAAATTTTAGTTCTCCAAAAATTTTTATTAAAGATCATTCTTTTTCATACCAAGATTGAAATGCTAAAATACTCCAAAGTAATTGAGCCCAATTTCTTTTTCCAGATAAATGTTCCTGCCAAAGGATATTAACTTTTTTATGGTTAAGGATACCCTGAGATTTCATACGATCTTGATTTAAATACTCTTCCGCCCAATCTCTTAATGGATTTCTTAACCAGCTACCTAATGGAATACTAAAGCCAGATTTTGGACGATCAAATAATGATTTTGGAACATATTTATATAAGATTTGATGAAGAGGCCATTTATGTAATCCATTTTTATATTTAATTGTTTGAGGTAAGGTCCAAGAAAATTCCACAATTTTATGATTTAAAAGTGGAATACGAGTTTCAAGAGACATTGACATTGCAGCGCGATCTACCTTTGTTAAAATATCATCTGGAAGATAAAACATTTGGTCAAATAACATCATTTTTTCAACTTCATTTAGCATATTAATATTTGGCTCGTTTCCATTAAATATTGTATTAGGTTCGCTTCCATTAATTACAATTGATTCAGGGTTTCTTGAATTAGAAAGATGAAAGTCTCTATAAAAATTGCTAAATGATAAAAAAGGTAAAATTTCAGCACCTTTATAAATCTTATCTCCAAAATTATTAATTCTATATTTATTAGGAATAATTTTAGATAATTCACCCCATCTTTCTAATGAAATTGATAAAATTATTTTTGATAAAAAGCTTCTAGCAAATAATGGTATTGAAGCAAGTTTTCTCCATAAGCTTTTACTATCCTGATATCGTTTATAACCATAAAAAAGTTCATCTCCTCCATCACCGGATAAAGAAACTGTAACATGTTTTTTAGCTAACTCAGAAACTATTATTGTTGGTATTTGCGAGGAGTCAGAGAAAGGTTCGCAATAAATTGATGGAAGCTTAGGTATAACTTTTAAAGCCTCCTCAGGAGTTACAATTAATTCGCTATGATCAGTTTTAAGATGGTCCGCGATTTTTCTTGCATGATCAGTTTCATTATATTCGGTTTCATTAAATCCAATACTAAATGTTTTTACGGGAGTCTTTGACTGGGATTGCATTAGTGCTACAATGAGAGATGAATCGATACCGCCTGATAAAAAAGCTCCTAAGGGTACATCAGATGCCATTTGCTGATTTACCGCTTTTAATAACAAAGTTTCTAATTCGTCTACAGCATCTTCTCCAGAACCTTTAAATGGATTTAACTTTCCTGACTGAGCTGTGCTAACTATTGACCAATAGTTTTCTATTTGCTCTTTATGGTCTGAATTGGAAACAGTCAATAAACAGCCAGGTTGAAGTTTAAATACATTCTTATAAATTGTAAATGGAGCTGGAATGCTTGCATGCCTTAAGAGCAAGGTCAATGCATCAAGATTAATATTTGAATTAAAATTAGGGTGTTTTTTTAACGCTTTTAGTTCTGAGGCAAAAAGGAAGGAATTTCCATTCCAACCATAGTATAATGGTTTTTCACCCATCCTGTCCCGTCCAAGTGTTAAAATCTTGTCCTTCTTGTCCCAAACTGCAAAGGAAAACATACCTATTGATGATTCAATTGTTTTTCTAATGCCCCAAGTATCAAAACCATTTAAAAGTGTTTCTGTATCTGAATATCCTTTCCAAATAATTGTTTTATTTTCTATAGATATTTTTTTTCGAATATCATTGTGATTATATAATTCACCATTATAAACAATCTTGTAGCGACCGCTGCTAGATTTCATTGGTTGGTGTCCAGCTGATGACAAATCAATAATTGATAGTCTTCTGTGGCCCATACCAATTTTTTCTTCTGCATTAAACCATTGGCCTGAATCATCAGGACCACGAGAGAAAATCTCCATATTCATCTTTTCAATTATTTTTTCGGCTTCTTGTTGAGAAAAATCTCTGGAGCCTCCAAGAAAACCAGCAAAACCACACATTAGTAATTATCCATTCAAAACACCAGAGTAAGCTGATTCATATTGATTGCAAATTGCTTGAATTGAGAAGTTTTTAGATATTTTGTCTCTTGACCTTGAAGCAATAACTTCTCTCTCGACCGAGTTTAGTGATACTAACTTTAAAATTCCCTTTGCAAGAGAAAGAAAATCTTCCTTTTTTACAATAACACCAATATCATTCAACAATAAATTTACATCTCCAACATTTGTTGAAACACAGGGAAGTCCTACAAGCATAGCTTCCACAAGAGCATTCGGAAAGCCTTCACGTGAGGAGTGGAGACAAAAGATATCCATAGCTGATAGACAAAAAGATATATCAGTACGCTCCTCCATCAAATTTACTTTATTTTGAATATTTTCAGACTCTATCCAATTAAACAGTTCTATATTTTTATTAGATATTCCTTTTCCAATGATTAAAAATCTAATATTTGAATTTTTTTTAGCAACAACACCCGCGGCCCTTATAAAGTTTTTATGGTCTTTCGCTTTGTTAAAACGACCTACGCTACCTATGACCACGTGATTAGGTTTGTATCCGAGTTCACTTCTCAACAGTTGACGGCTTTTGACTCTAAACTTTAAATCAAAAATATCAAAACCATTGTTTATAATTATCATTTTTTTTTCTGAATAACCTATTTTCAAATGAGATTGTTTTGCAGCATTAGCAACACATATAATCTTTTTTGGAATGAGATAAGATAAAAATCCCCCGATTCTTCTAATAGCTTTAGTGGATATTTTTGATCCTTTATTAGCATCCGTAGTTCTTAAACCCCATATTATTTTTTTTATTCCGGCAAATCGAGCTGCAATACCACCAATTACATTTGCATGATACATCCAGGTATTGACAATATCAGGCTTAATTGACTTGATATATATAAATAATTTCCAGAACTGTTTTATAGGATTTTTCTTAAAATCAAATTGAGCAACTTCAATCTTAGCTTCTTCAAATTGTTTTAGGAGTGATCCGCCAGACGTTAATGAAATAACTCTATGAGAATAATTATCTTTTTCAAAATTTGTAACTAATCTATAAAGTGCATTTTCAGCCCCCCCAATTTTTAGACCTGAAATTATATGTAGAACACTTATCATTGATTATTGCTCATAAACTAAATTTTATAGTTTTATAGTTTTATTGCAAAGCTTTAACAGTTCATGATTATGAGTAATTAAAATAACTGTATTTTCTTCTGATAATATTTTTTCTGAAATTTGCTTTTCAATAGCTGAGTCTAGAGAAGAAAAGGGCTCGTCAAGTATTAATAAATCAGGGTTGGAATATAAAGCCCTCGCAATTAACAATCTCTGTCTCTGTCCACCACTTAACTTTAGACCAGATTCACCTACATGATAATCTACACCTTCATTTCTAAAAATTTCATCATTGATTGCTGATTTTGCAAGAGCACTCTCTAAATGTTGTCCTTTTCTTTCGGTCAAATAAGAGCGTTCAAAAACTATGTTTTCTTTAATTGTAGAGCTTAAAATAAGGTGCTCTTGTGAAACATAGCCAATTAATTTTCTCCATTCATTCATATTTATTGATGAAAAAATAATTTTATCATTTATTTTTATTTCACCTGACACGCATTCTTTTAAACCCAAAATCATATCAATTAAAGTAGTTTTTCCAGCTCCGCTCTTTCCAATGATTGCAACTTTATCTCCTTTATCAATCTCAAAACTCAATGAGTCAATAATCCTTGTGCCGTTTATTGAATAGCTAACATTGTTAAATGAGATTCTATCTATCGATTTAATAGAATCGATACTTGAATATTTATCAATTGAAATGTTTGATGTCTCTTTTAGCAATAAATCTTTAATTAGATTTAAGCCTCCTTGTGAGTAAGATAGGGAATTAAATGCTGCTATAATTCTATTAACTGATGGTAAAAGTCTATAAAATGCTGCAGCAAGCATAGTCATTAAAGGTAAAAATTGTTCAGATGTACTATAAAAATATCCATAAGTAAAAATCAGAATGATCATTATAAATCCTATAAACTCTAAAATATATTTAGCAAGCTCACCTAGAGTTCTTGATTTAACTGCAATTGAAACAAAATTATTGACATTGGAAACCATTTGCGCACCAAAACTATCAATAACTGCAAAAACCTTAATAACTTTTAGGTTTTTAATAGTTGATTGGACAAGACTAAACATTTTGTCTTGAACAATAACTCTAGCATCCCCTAGCTTTAACATATATGATGAAATCTTACTAATAGCTAAAGTTGATTTAATAGCAAATACAGCAAAAAGAATAAGCGCAACAAGGGGACTTGCATATAGTGTTAAAGCAAAGATAAATAATGCAATTAAACCTTCACTAAAAATTATAACCAATGAACTCATATAATCATTTACATGTAAAGTTTCAGCTGTAATATTTTTTGTCATGCTTGAGGCATCACCTCGCTGATAACTTTCATAATCAAGATGCAAATAATATTTATATAATCTGTTAAATATGTCTCCATAGAATCCAAGTAGGACAGTATTTTTATAGTATAATAAACAAAAAGAGAGAATTGTTCTAGCAAAGAAAAATATTACAAGAGTACATGCTGTATATATAATTACTTTATCAATTTCAGGCTCGTTAAAAAACCTATAAATTGAGAAATACTTAGGGTTATCAAACAAAACTCTTTCATCGGTAACAATAGAAATAAAAGGATAAATTGATATTATTCCTGCTATCTCTAAGAGGGATATAAAAAAAGTTGAAATCATAAGTAAAAAAAATGACCGTTTGTTTTTTTTGGTTAAAATTGGTGATATGTTTTTATAGATATTCAATTTGTCTCTTTCTCAAGATCTAATATTTTGGAAATGTCGTTTATAACATCCTTTTTTCTGTTTTGGAGATAAATAAAGTTATTAATATATTTTTCCTGCTGGTTCATAATAATTTCTAAAGTACTATTTTCATTTAATACCAAATCATTAATTATCTTTATAGCCTTTTTTCTTTTGATTGTAACTATTGTATCATATTTAGCATGCGATAAACCATAAATTTCCCTTAAGTCGTTCTTAACAAAACTATTAAATGCCAAAAGTAAAATTGGTACTCCTTGTATGGCAGCATATATATGAGAGCCAGAATATGTTGAAATAAATAAATCAATATTTGACATCATAGTTTCAATTTGTCTTTTTTCTGTAACTACTTTTACATGAGAAAATTTTGAAAATCTATCGTATATATTTTCTTGAACATTGGGGTGAGTTTTTATAATTATTTCTGTATTTGATAGTTTTTGAGTTGCATGGACAATGCTTTTAATTTCATTTAGCTCTCCTTTCGATGTTGCAGCATATAGTATTCTAAATTTTGTATCCTCCTTTTTTTGAATATAAGGTTTTTTTTCTTTTGTAAAATTAACCGAACCAACAACATGGACATTGCAATTTCTAGATAATTTATCTAAAACTATCATATCTTTATGATTTTTACCCCAAACAAAGGCATCATTAATTAAATCAAAGTGTCCAGTTAAGTAATAATCATCAATTACAGATCCAAACGTACTATGAAGAACGATGCCGGTTTTAACATTCTTTGCTTTAGCAGCAGCAAAACTTGCACGTTCAAATAATCTTCTTACTCTAGCGCCTATTACATAATCAGGGTTCATTGATGTTAATGCTTCAGTAAATAAATTATAATAAAGCTCTGACTGAGGAAGAACAAATTCCCAAATATTGGATAGGACATTTTCATACATTTTAAAATAATCTGTATTACCAATATTTAAAGTTTTTTCAATATCATTAATACTATTTCTAAAATAAAATTTTGAATTTTTTTGCGCTCTATAAAAAGAATTGATCATATTTTCAGAAAAATATTCTTCTACAATAAGGACTTTTTTGTTCATCAGCTGTTTGTCAACTCCACGCACAGCTTTTGAAGTCGTTAATATTAAGTATTTCTTATTGAATAGAGGGGCAATACTAAGTGCCATTCCAAGATAAGATGGCATACTTGCGACAAACACAATATCAACTTTTTCTTTTGGAAAATTTTTAGTTTTTGATTTTTCCTTGATACTTATTTCGTCCTCAAGTTTTTTCGATAATAAAGACTTACTTAATTTTTTTACATTCCTTAGTATAAAAAATGATGCAATTATATTTGATAGTTTTTTATTAATAAATGGAAACTTATTTAGGTTGCTTTCAATGCATAATATCTGCCTAGCCGCCCTATCAATATTTGTATGATATGAATATGTTTTGATATAAGAAATATCAGATAATACGTTAGAATTATCTACACTCGTATCAGATAGGAGTTTTTTTACTTTGTCGACTATTCTAAAATGCAAAACTTCAACATCTTTATCATCGATTGCAAGTCGCAAAGAATTATAAAAACTGTTTTTTGATGATGAGATTAGATTTTTAATTTTTCGCATCAATGAGTTTTTAAATAAAAGAATACTAATAGCTTATAAAGTTATTTTTTTCTTAGTACTAAAATGATTGAATGTCCACAAAAAAAAGACATAGTCTTAGAAATAAAGAGGGAAAATAATTTACTAAAAATTAAGTCAGAATCATATATTCTCTGGAAAATCGGTTTTAAAAATTTTGGTAATTCATCTTTTAAGCCCTTAAACCCATTAGTTCTTTTTTTAGAAATAAGATCGAAGTTAAGATCTTTGAATTGAGATATTACTTGGTCTGGATCAAGAGCAAATTGGTAAAAATATTCTTTATCTAAATCATTATAGATTGGATAAAGTCCAAGTTTTGCTTTTATTTTTCTTAAGATATTCATTGATGGAAATGTTAAAAAAATGTATCCCTTCTTTTTGAGAATTCTATTTGTTTCTTCTGCAATCTCTTTGTACCCATTGAAAAAATGCTCGATTACGCCTAGCGACCAATACGCATCTGCAGATTGCGTCTCAAGATCAAGCTGCATGACATCTCCTAATCGAACGTCTAATTCAGAAAAATGTTTATTAACAAAGGAAACTGTTTCTGGCGCAAAATCTATTCCAATAGCATTGTAACCATTTTTCTTAAGAGCATAAACGTGATTTGCTCTGCCACATCCACCTTCAACAACTACAGAATTTTTAGGTAGATACTTCGATGTGATTTTTGAAACATATGAATCATTTTTATATAATTTATCTAAATTCTTAAGGTCTGCATTCCATTGTTCGTCCCAGAAATCGGGCGTCGCCTTTTTTGAAATGTAAACTAGACTTTTTTTATTTTTTGAATAATAGACTTTCATTTTGATAATCTTTCCATATGGCTATGAATTATTTTTTTTACACCATAGATCATTATGTGATATTCTGAAAACATATATGTTGTAAAATTCATAAGGGCTTGTGATTTTTGCATGTCAATAACTATGGAATATCCAATTCTTGATAATAATTTTTCATAAGGGTGAGAAAATACACTTACTACACTTTGAGTGTAAGAAACTTTCGAATCTTTATTCAATCTAAACCTTCCAACATCAGAAATAGCTATGTCAACATTGCTTGAATAAAGTTTTGATAGAAATATTTCTATTGAAGTAGCGCCTTTACCTCTATTTTTTACGATTGCTAAGTTTCTTAAAAAATTTAGCGCTAGTGACTTAACCAACACTTTCCATTTAAAAATAAAATCATTCAATTTAATTTCCCTTTCAAATCTACTTATGTAATTGAAATAGTATTCATTTTTCTTTTTTCTAGAAGAATGAGAACAATTATTAAAATAAAAGTGTATTCAGATAAAAATAGAATGTTATTATGAAAAGAAATCTGAATTATATATGCAATTAATCCAATTGTAAAGATACCCTTTTTTGTTCTCTCCAGACTTGAACAATATTTATAAAGATAATAAAAAATAAGTAGTAAAATAAAAAGGCCAAGAATCGTATTCTCTTCTGAAACATTAACGAATCCATTGTGTGAAGATATTACTGAATAGCAATCTCCAAGCTTGAATTGTAAGCACGATAATTCAAAATTTTTTAAATAAGTTTCACTCGTTGCATAAATTGGTTCTTCAATAATTGTAACAAAGCCAGCGATAACTGCATTGATTCTTGATGATCCAGCATTTTTACTTAAATCAAATTCTAAAAGTCTAGTTTCTGATAAAATCACTAAAAATGCAAAAACAAAAAAAGGAATCAATAAAGAAAATAACACTACAATTTTTTTTCTAAACATATCATAAAGAACATATAGCAAGACAATACTTGAAGCAATAAATAGAGATCTGCTTAATGTCATTATGCCTACTAAAAAAAAGAAAATAATAAGGTATAAATATATTTTTCTTTTTTCTGAAATATACATATATGATGCTACGGTTAATGAAGTCAATAAGGCATACGAAAATGGAACCGCAGAACCATACGGACCGGTTACTCGTGGAATAAATCCAAATATGGATAAAGAATCAAACGCATTAGCATATTCTTCTGGAGACATATTATCAACGAAATAATTCATTTTAAGATCTGATGCAAAATCAGTTAGCGGAGTAAATGGGTTTTGGAAAAAACCCATCAAAGAAATAAATGTCATTGTAAATAGATAAATATTTATTGAATTTTCGTTTCTTTTTAATGCGAAATAAATAAGGCAAAGTATTACGGTAAAATAAAAAGATCGTATTATCTCACGACCAACCTGCATATCAACGTAAACACCATCAATATTTGCGAGAAAGACTACAAAGATTCTTAAAATAAAAATTGAAATAAAAAAAATTAGAATACTTTTAAAATTAGAATCTTCATTGACATCCTTAATGATTGATGGAAATAAAAAAATAAAAGCAACTAATTCAAATAGTCTATCGTAAGAAAATCCAAGAAATCTGTAGCCGACAAAGACATTATTAATTCCTAATAAAAATAAAAATAAAAACGGTATGACGTTTTTCATATTTCAAAGAAATAATAAAAATTTCTATTTTTATTATTTATAAAAGATATCATTTAATTTTTGGCTTTTTAAATTCTTTTAATGAATTGCTGATTAATAGTGATCTAGCAATTTTAGGAGTTAAATAGGTTTCACTTATTTTGTCATGAATATTCTTACTTGCTATAATTTTAACAAACTCCTTTTCAGGATTATAATAAAGACCTCTATTTGTTGTGCTAAAAATAGGATTCATATCTTTTTTAGCAAACATAGAAGGAATAGGCCTTCCTGCAGATTCAATTAGAAGTGGGTAATAGTTGTTTGAAAATAATTTATCTAATAAGTTTAGCATTGATCTATTTTTTGAATATCTGCTTGGGTGAAGTTCCATTAATATATATATATCTTTATTATTTATTAAATAATCAATAATGCTGTTTAAAATTTCAACCTCAAAACCCTCTATATCCATTTTGATCAACAGTGGTGTTGTAATAAGGTTTTCTTTAATGAACTCGTCAAGTTTATAGTATTGTATATTTATTTTTTCTGACTGATGTAATGTGCTAATTGAAGAATTTAAATTTGGAGCTTTGCTTGATAAATAAAATGGGTTGCTTTGTGTTTTTACACCAATACCAGCATTGAAAAATTTAGTTATGTTAGATTTATCATTTTTAAGAATGTTCCATTTTGCATAATTAAGATTTTCAGGATCAGGCTCAATTATGAAAATATTTTTAATTTTATTTTTAAAGTTTTTGATAGCTAAGCTTGCTTCCCTTCCATCGCTTGATCCTATTTCAATTATGTTACAATTATCCATAATTGAAGATTCATACATTAATTGAAAAATAGGCTCTCTGTTATTTTTATTTGCAATTAAAAATTTCAAATATTTCTTTAATTTTATTTTTAGGGATTCTGTTTTTGATCTAAAATAAAGAAACGCTCTTTTAACATAATTATTATCCCTATATACATCTGAAGTAAGATAATTCCTTTTTACATTATCTCTAAGAGGTGTCCTCCAATCGCCATATTGAAACTCAAGATAAGATTCCGGCGGAGATGGAACATGGTAGGTTCTATTTAAAAAAACAAATTTTTCAAGCCTATCAAAAAATATCTTTGGATATTTCCAAGCTGATCTCATCCTATATTCACCTTCTTCATAAAAACCTATAAGTGAAAACTTTGTACCATGTTTATATGCGTTTACTTTATAATTATCCCATACCAAATTTATTTTATCTAAATCAAAATCATTTTTTTTTAATTCTTCAAGCAAAGAATCGGTTTTATTAAAAATATCTTCAACCTTAATTGAAATTTCAACATCCCAATCCCATGGTATAAATCCACCATCCCTAACAGCTCCCAACAATACTCCATCAGATAACATAAACGGTATTTCTAATTGATCTAAAGTGTCTGCTAAATCAACTAAACCTATCTGTCTTTTTAACAAAGTTTCGTTGTCTAAATCTTTTAATTTTTTCATTTAATTAGTTTTATTTCTATTAATTTTTCATTTTCATTAATGCTTCAGCTATATGAAAATCTGTGAATGTATCAATATCAACAGCCTCTTCCTCATCTACAACAACCGCTAACGCATTTGGGCCAATAGTCAATGTTTTGTTCATTAAAAGTTTTTTATCAGTTACATAAACAAGACCATTTTGTTTATATAGTTTAGGAAATGACTGGCGAGCCGCCAGTTTTATTACTGGGCGGCCTTCGTCTTCGAAAGGTGTTGCATAAGGTATTACTCTGCCATTATTATCCAATGAAAGCATCCATTCTGGTCTGTGACCCTCAATATTTTGAACGGTTATTACCGAATCGCAGTTTTTACTCTTCTTAAATAAGTCTACTGTTTTTTTAATCGTAGAAGCTTTTCTGAATGGTGATGTTGGCTGCAATAACACCACTGCGTCAACGCTGTAGGATTCACTTTCTAAATATTTTACAGCATGCTGCAAAACAAGCTCAGTGTCTACATCCTCGGATATGTCTTGTGGCCTGACAAATGGAACTTCGGCACCAAACCGTAAGGAAATCTCTGCAATTTTATCGTGATCTGTAGAAACAATTACCCTGTCAAGCGAATTAGATTCTAAAGCAGAGTCTATAGTATATTTTATTAAGGGGTGTCCATTCAAATTTTTAATGTTCTTTAATGGAACCCCAACAGATCCTCCTCTTGCAGGAATTATTCCAACTATATTCATTACTTTCTCCCTAGTATAAAATCAGTATTTTTTGAATTATATTTTCTTAAACTATCCAAATTGTTAATTATTTTTTCAAATGCAAAAACGATATGATCAATGTCTTTTTTCTTATTTGGCCACCCCATGAGAAAAAAACCAAGAAATTCTTCACCTACAAGAAATTCTGCGTTAGATAGTACTTTATCTTCTTTATCTTTCTTTCCCCAAGGCTTCGACCCATAACCAATTTTCCTTTTATTCATCGGCTGTTCTGACATTAGCCTAGGATAGCCTTTAAATGCGGGAATTCCTTCACCAATCAATGCCTCTAAAATTATGTCTCTATGTACTCCTGAATCTGAGCTGTTCCATCTAAATGCAGCAGTATATGCACTAAAAGAATCTTTATGAGTAATTTTTTGTGGTTTTAAATAATTACAATTCAATGATAAGAGTTTATCATTCAAATATTTGTAGTTTCTATTCCTGATCGAATTTAAAAAGTTTAATTTTGAAACCTGAACTACTCCGATGGCTGCTTGTATCTCTGTTAATCTATAATTGCTTCCAACAATATTAATTATTTCATGATCTTCATCTGATTCATCCATAATTGCTTCGCCATGATTTCTTATAAGCCTTGCTTTTTTCGCATACTGAGGATTATTCGTTACAATCATTCCTCCCTCTCCAGTCATTATATTTTTTGGCTCATTGAAAGAGAAGACTCCCATGTCGCCCCAGCATCCTAAATTTTTTCCGCGATACATTGTGCCAGGAGCTTGAGCTGAATCCTCAACTAATTTAATTTTGTTCTTTTTGCAAATATCAACAATTTCATCAAAGTCTCCTGCATTTCCACACCAGTGAACCGCAATAACGCATTTACTATTAGATGTAATAGTCTCTTTTAATTTTTCTGGAGATAGGCAAAATGTTTCTGGATCAATATCACAAAAAATTGGAACACATCCAGCAAGAACAATAGCTGCTGCAGTAGCAGTAAAAGAAAATGGGGTAGTGATAACTTCACTGCCCGGCTCTAGATCAAGCGCTAAAAGAGCTGTCACTAGCCCGGTTGTTGCGGAATTAACTGATATACTGTAATCAACATCTAAAATTTCTGACCATTTAGACTCAAAAGTCTTAACATATTTTCCTCCTAAAAAAGATGAGCTACTATCACCTAATTCAAGATCAGTGCTTTTTGCAGTTAAGCTTTCTCTAGTCCCTGGTAATGGTGATCCAACGAACCGTGAAAAAGTTCCATCTCTCATAAGTTTTTTAACAAGATTTATTTCTTTTTTATCAATAAAGGGTTTACTTCTAAACTCTTTTGTTCTAACAGGTCTTCCACCTAAAAGGGCCAATTCTTCGTTTTTTGGCTTAATATTTAATTTATGTTTTAACCTATCAATTAAATTTTTATTGTCAGTAATCATTAAAAAATACCTTTGAGTTAGAATTATTTGATGACTCTTTAATTTTTTCAATTACCTTTAGCGCACACAATGCATTATCTATGTTACTCTTAGGCTCAGTTTTTTTTATGATACAATCTATAGTATCATCAATTGCAATCAGCATTCTCTCTTCATCTAAAATACCAAAATCTTTATTAATCTTTTCAAGAGTGTTGTAACCTGAACCAATTGAACTATTAACATCTTTGAATGAAAAAAATTCAATTTTTTGGCCATCGTTTGATATTGAAATTCTTCCACCAGTTAGAAAAATATCTAACTCAAACATATAAAATCGCTCATTTTTACTTGTAGCTTTTAAATAGCAAAAAGCATCATTTTCAAGTTTAATTAATGCAGTTCCACCAGGGTCGTCATGCCCCCTTACATTTCTTATATAATCACTCTGGAGCGATCCAATTATCCATTCCGGTTTCCCCCCAAAGAATAATGACAAATCAATCAAATGGCTTGCGCTTGTCATTAGAGCTGTTGACCCGTATGCATTGATTGATAAAATTTCTCCAAATTCGCCTGAGTTAATTATATTTTTAATATTTGTAAATTTTTTTTCCCACCTTCTCATATAATTAACAGACAAAACTATGTCATTCTTTTTACAGATTTCTTTAATTTTGGCTATATTTGCACTACTTGTTGAAACAGGTTTTTCACAAAAAATTGCTTTAATATTAATATTTGAGTTAGCAATGAATTGAAAGATATTTAGATTTTCAAATTCTGGTGTACATATACTTAAAATGTCAATTATCTCATTATTTAACATATCTTTATAATTATTATACGTATTAGTTGAAGGGTATGAATTTGAAAAACTATCAATTGAGCTTGAATCTAAATCACACCCAGCAACCAGCTTGATCAAGGGGTGCTTATCGTATGCGTCAGAATGTGCCCATATAATATTTCGATTGGGATCATTTTTGAATTGATGTCCAATGTTTCCTAGTCCAATTATTGCTGTATTGTATATAAGAGCTCCGATTTATAAATTATTTTTAGCAACAACATCAAGAGGTGGTCTTGGAACTGTATCATCGTAAGAGCACTTTACATGAAAAAAACAAAAATTTATTAAATCTTTTTTTAAAGATAATTCAAAGTCGTTTACTTCAGAAATTGTATTTCTAATATTGAAATTACTGTTCTTTGCAATTTGACTGTATATTACATGATTTTGGTAAGAGCCTTGACCACCGGTACTCTTGTTTGATTCATTGTCAAAAACTATATAAGCTAAAAAACCATTATTTGAAGTATTCTTATATCTTCCAGCAGTCGTTATTCCTCCGAGATGCATAACAAACTCTGCATCACCACCGCATACAAAAACTTTTTTTCCTGCTAAAAATGCCCCAAGACCAACACTTAAGGCACCACCCATATTACCTGCCATATAAAAATTCTTGGTGTCTGGCATAAATGAATACATTTCTCGGGCGGTATTGCCTGTTGTCCCAATAAATATAGTATCAGTTTCAGAAAATTCTTCATTTAATTTTATTAAATACTCACTTCTTCTGGGATATTTTGACAAGTCTAGCTTATAATCCGCATTAAGATCAATTGGAGAGAATGTTTCTTTTTCAAGTAAGCATAATGTTTGAGATTCGTTACATTTATTTACCTGATTAATTGCAACATCTTCATTATTTTTATCTATTATTTCATAATCATAACCATAGGCTTTTACAAGGTCAGGTAATTTTTTTGCTAAATGTTTATGTTGTATCTCGCTGTCGCCCTCATTATATGTTCTCCAGCTAACAATTATTGGGAAATAGACTTTATAAGGTACCAGCAAACTTGTTATACAACTCCCTAAATTTGTCAAGCCTGATGATTGAACAATAACAATTGGTTTCTTATTTGACATTTTAAGACCGGAAGCAACGGAGCAGGCTACTGCCTCACTTGCACAAGGAATATATTCAATAAGCTTTTTATTGTTTATCGAGGAGTTGAATAAATTTTTTGAGAAACTGCAAGGAACTACACACAAATGAGTGTATCCATTCTCAGAAAGCATTTTTACAAATTTATTAGTGTCTAACATTTATTATAATTCCGCTATTTCTATTCTATTTTTTAAATTTATTCTATCTGAGTGTATTTCACCAAAATGGCAAATAACTGAACCGCTCATTTGACTTCTAGGGTTATAAAGTACAACTTTACTATCCTTAGCTTTTATTTTTCCATTGAGATAGGTGCAAAGTAAAGGCTGATTATTCTTACTCAATATATAATTGCCCCAATTTGCCATTACCCATTCTTTGCTTTTTTTCACTCTATCTACAAGCTTATCGTGATTTACCATCACGCCATGTAATGATGCTACTGCATGATATGGACCTGTCACCATTTTGTTCATGTGTGTTTCTAAATTAAAATAGAAATTAGGAGTTTTGATATATTTTAAATTATTTTTGTGAGCAACAAAACTTGCACCTGTTAACCCAAAAAGCCCCTTGCAAGAACTAAATGCCATAACATCAGCTAAATGGTGCTTATCTTCAAGCCCAATTGATCCTGTTGCATCAACATATAATTTAGCATTTATTTTCTCGCACAAATTTTTAACTTTTTCTAAATCAACCTTAAAGGCTTTACTGGTTTCAGTATATGCACATAGTACCCAATTATAATCATCTTTTATGTTATCTATTTCCTCATAACTACACACCTTTATTTGACACCCGCTTGGAGAAAGAACTTTTAGCCTATCGCTATAATATCCTGTAGATATCAGTAAAACTTTTCCACTCACAAATGAATGAAGGGCAAGTTCAAGTGAAAAGGTTGATGAACCTTGAGACATAATAACTTTATCTTGACCAGATAAATGCCTGACCCAATCAAGGACTTTTGCTGACATAAGATCATAATCCTCATCCCCTCGTCCAAAAATGGGTTTTATGTCTTTCAAGTTTTCATGAAGCACAACAGCCGGACCTGGTGTTAACATTAGTTTACTATTGTTAATTTGCGTAATAGATTTGAGAGAGTCGTATCTAATTTGACTACTACTTATTCCCTCAGTTCGTGGAAAAACTAATAATCTTTCCTTAGAAATTTTGTTTGAATTATCTTGGCCATGTATCAATAAATCAATGTTATAATCATCTAATACTTTTTCTGTGATAAGCCATGGAGTTTCAACAACTTCATTAATACCCTCAATTGCTTCTAAAATTTCTTTTCTTTCTTCAAATTTAATTTCGGGAGAATATCCTTTTTTTTCTAAGATTTCATCATCCGTTGTCAATCCAATTATTACTTGACCATATTTTTTGGCTTTTTCGATTAGGCGTATATGTCCATGATGCAAAATAGTTGCTGACATATCAATCATAACTCTCTTCATTTCTAATCCCTTCGTATTTTTTATTTTGTTCCAGGTATAAATTCAAGAATATCTTTAATTGACATACAATCAGGTTCCGCTTCTAATGTTCTACCATTTTTAAGAATTGATTCAGCCACTTTTAACATTGCAGGGTAAGCTGCTCGTAACATGTGATTAGCGGCAATGACTATGTTTACACCCATATCAATAAATTCTTCTACTTTAACAGAGTTGAAACTCGTAGGAACAACAATTACCGGTGTACTTTTGTCACTTTTTCTGAATTTCTTCATAAACTCTTTTATTTCTGCGGGAGACTTTTTTCGAGAATGTATCATAATACCATCAGCTCCAGCATTGACATATGCATTAGCTCTTTTAAGCGCATCTTCCATACCGGCTTCTAAAATCAATGATTCAACTCGAGCAAAAATCATAAAATCATCACTAATTTGTGATGATTTACCCCTTTGGATCTTTTCACAAAAATTTTCTATGGTATCTTGTTGCTGTTGAACTTCATTTCCAAATAATGAATTTTTCTTTAATCCTGTTTTGTCTTCTATAACGACTGCACTAACCCCAGTTCTTTCTAAACTTTTAACAGTGAACTCAAAATGCTCAATTTTTCCACCAGTATCTGCATCAAAAATCATTGGCTTTGTGGTAACCTCAAAAATTTCGTTTACCCCATTTATCCTTGAGGTAATGTCTATAGCCTCAATATCTGGTTTTCCTTTTGCTGTAGAATCGGTTAGTGAGCTTGACCAAAAGCCATCAAAATAAACAAACTCTTCATTTCTTTTAACCTTGGTATTTTCAGCAATTAAAGCGCTTAAAGCATTATGAGTTTCAAGAATTAAGATAATTTCTTTAGTGTTAATCATATGTTTTAAACGACTCATTCGACTAACGGTAGTTACACCTAATTTCATTAATTGGTCTTTAATATTTTGGTCACTTATTTCTGAACTATATGGTACTTCTATTAGTTTACCGTTCCAAGATGTTAACGTATCAATGACTTCCTTTCTTATTTCTTCCTGTGGCCCTGAAATCCAATCATCTCCATGTACAACATAATCGGGTTTTATTTTAATAAGATTTTTCTTATAACTTGATTCTTTCTGAGGGATAATTTTATCAACCATTGATAAACTATTTATCACTTGATATCTTTGATCATATTTTAAGTATGCTGTATCATTTAATTCATTAATAGCTGTAGAAGTTAACAGGCCTACTATTACATCTCCTTTTTCTGCAGCTGCATTTAATATTTTTATATGACCTGCATGCAATAAATCTGCGATTAATGATACATATACTTTCTTCATCTTTTTTTATCCTTTTGCGTTCTTTAGTTCTTTGTAAAAGTTTTTATTAATTCTTTGATTAATCTTGGGGTAAATGCTGCAATAAATTGATTTAATAAAAAAATAACAGGTAAAAAATACCCTCTTTCTGGATGCATGAATCTAGCCTTATTTGAAAAATATATTTGCTTAAGAGGCTTTTTCCTTGAAATCATATTGTCATGAACAAGTCTTTTAACTATTACAGATTTTACTATGCCAACATTCCCATTTTTAGCAAATCTCATCCATAGTTCAAAGTCTTGGCTAACTGTAAATTTTTCATTGTAACCTCCAATTTCTAGAAATTTGTCTCTCCTAAAAAAAGCACTGGAATGCGTGAAAGGACTTTTAAGAAAAATGGTTTTAATTAATGATTCATTACTTTTTGAGCCTGAAATTAATTCTTTATTAGAATTTACATATTTTGAAACAGCAAGGCCACCAATCAAATCAAAATCTTTAATCATATCTATTTGTTTTTGAAGTCTATGTGGAAGACTAATATCATCAATATCTTGTCTAGCTATGTATACAGCGTTTGATTGTGAAATTCCCAAGTTTAATGATTTAGTTAATCCAATATTAGACTTATTATTTATTAAAAGACTTATTCTATTATTTTTTATCATTTCTTTAAGCATTATAGCTGAATTATCTGTTGAGCAATCGTTAATAGCAATAATTTCAAAATCTTTATATGTTTGATCGTTCAAAGATTGAATAGATTTTTCTAAAAACTCAGCTCCATTAAAAATAGAAATAACGACTGATATTTGCGGGCTCTTAAGTCTTTTGACTGATTCAAATAGTTCATACATCTTATTTTAAAACTGAGTAAATATTGCTTAATTCATTTTTAGATACTTGCTTCAGAGAAAAATTTTTTGAAATATAGCGCTCGGCGTTTGACGATATTTCATCCAAATTATGATTATTTAATTTTGACAATGTATCTGCAATATCATTGGCACCAAACCCATCTGATAAAATACCCGTATAGCCGTTTTTCACTAGTGATCTATTTTGGGGTATATTACTTACTATGCATATTAATCCTGATGCCATCGCCTCCATCAAAGTTTTGGACATACCTTCAATATGTGAGACTAAAATATAAAACCTGTACTTTCTATACTTTGCAGCAAGTTCACTGTTAGGCAATACCCCCATGAGGCGTACTGTTTTTTTTTCAATTTCTGTTTTATATTTTCTTTTGATTTCGTTTTTAAGAATACCATCACCATATATGTCTATGGAAAAACCCGCCATCAAAACTGCATCAATCGAATTATTTATGTTCTTTACATCAGCTAGCCTACCAACGTATATCATCCTATTCTTTTCTCTTAAATTATTTTTTTTATCGCTAAAGAAGATAGATGTATCAACGAAAGATGGATTAATTTTAAGATTTTTTACTTGATACCTTTTTTTAACGTAATCAAAGTCTATTTGATTTGATACAACAGAAATATCAGCAAAATAAAATGATATTCTTTCTATAATCTTAAAAAGCTTTTTAATAAAAAAATTTTGACCATAGTGACCTGACTTAACATAGCCACTTCTAAGAATAAACGGTTTAGAAGAAAAAATTTTGACAATAACTGGTGCCCAAGATCCATATATTTGATTTGATTTTAAAATGTCAATCTTTTTTATAGTTTTGCGTTTTATGATAAAAATAGTAAAAGAATAGATCCATTCACCTATCCTCCCTGATAATATTTTTGGAATTCCAATAACTCTAATATTTTTGTTTAGTTTATTTTGCTTAATAAGCTCTTCTGCTATTTTTTGGTCATCCACTCCATAGGTAAACCAAACCACTTTTTTTAAAGAACCTTTCTCAAGCATATATTCATATATAGTTTTTTCTCTATCAAGTAAACCGGAATTTTCCCATCTAGCCAATGAAACTCCTTTCGTAAAAAAGAGCCCTAATGTGATGTCTTTCATAATTGATTAATCATCTTTTTAATTTTAAGATATATTCTTTTTAAAACAATTCTGAAGAAAGGTCGTCGTAAATACTTACTAGTGTAAAGCTCAACATCGTCTTCAACTTTTTTTGGTGTTTTCCAATTTCTACCATAAACATATTTTAAATAATCTTCAGGAGGGTAAGGGATTAGAACCGACATTCCCATAAAGCTAATTTTTTTTGATGAGTCAAAGAGGTGTTTCGGTAACTTATATGCTGGCCTTAAAAGTAAGCCTTTTGAAACCTTTAAAGAACCTATCGCAACTTTCATTTTATATTTAAAAACAACCATTTTGGGATACTTATTACTACTTGTCAGCCTGACAATAAATCCATTATCAATTAGATAGTCTTTTATGCTATACATGTTTAGAATGAAATCATCCTCAATCATATCCATGTCGATATCATCATCCCAAGCAATAAAATTATTATCCCTTATTGCGCCCAAAGCAGTTCCTCCAGTAATCCAGACATTTATTTTTAAATCTTCAAAAATATTATAAATCTCACAAAATAGTTTCTTTCTGATTTTTTGGTCATGAGGAGGTATTTCATTGTAGTGATTAGATCTTTCTTTATTCCACTCTTGTTCGCTAAGACCGCTCAAATGAACAATTAATTCTTTGTTGGGCATAATTAATGAAGCCTAGAATTATTGTTGATATACCAATCAAGACAATTATCTAATCCTTTTGATAGATCATATTTTGGTAGATATCCAAGAAATGATATTGCTCGATTTAACTCAGCTTGTGAGTGCCTCACATCACCTTTTCTAAATTCTCTATATGAAGGAGGAGCTTTCACAACGCCAATCTCTTTTTTTATTAGTTTTTTCTGAATGATATCATAAAGATTATTAAGACTTGTTCTGTCATCAAGAGCTACATTATAAACCTGATTAAGTGCTTTTTTATTTTTTGTGGTAGCCGCAAGTATATTCATTTGAACTGCATTATTAACGTAACAAAAATCTCGACTGGTTTTACCATCTCCGTTAATGAATACCTCTTCATTTCTAATAATTTTATTAATCCATTTTGGTATGACAGCGGCATAAGCACCCTCTGGATCTTGCCTTTTTCCAAAAACATTAAAATATCTTAATCCAATAGAATCAAAATTATAATTATACTTAAATAATCTACCATAGAGCTCATTAATTAATTTTGTAAGTGCGTATGTGCTAAGTGGGTTTCCTATTAGTTCTTCTGATTTTGGTAAATTTTGATTGTCTCCATATACCGAGCTCGAAGATGCATATACAAATCGCTTAACTTTAGCTTTTTGAGCAGATCTTAGTATATTTAAAAACCCATTTACGTTTGCCTCATTCGATGCTATAGGATCATTTATTGATCGCGGTACAGATCCTAGTGCAGCTTGGTGTAATACATAGTCAACCCCTTTGCACAAATTTTTGCATACATCTTCTTTTGAAATATCACCCTTAACGAATGTAAAATTATGACTAAGTGATTTCGATGTAATCCTTTCAGCATCTTCAATAGCTTGACTTATATTTTTTTTATATCCAGTAATAAAGCTATCTAAGCCAATAACTTTTTGATTTAATATCAACAGTTTTTCTAATAAGTTAGATCCAATGAACCCTGCAGCACCTGTTACTAGCCAAACATTTTGGTTGTCAAGTAAGTATTTTTTTACTTCATCATAATTCATAATCTATAGTCTACCATCCACTTGATCTTGTTTAAGTAAATATTTTACATCATAAATAATATTTTTATTCTTAGTGAATGATTTAATCTTTTCAATTGATAATTTTTTAAATTCACTGTGAGAAACAGCTATTATAATTGCATCATATTTTCTGCTCGGAGGTTTCTTTTGATAAAAAGTGAAATTAATATCTTGATCAAAAGTTTTGAAATTAACAACAGGGTCAAAAACATCAACATTGCATTTATTTTGGTTCAATTCTAAAATCATATCAAAAATTTTAGAATTACGTGTATCAGGGCAGTCCTCTTTAAATGATATACCCATAATAAGAATATTTGAATTTTCTTTTTTTATATTTTTATCTTTCATCAATCTGAATACTTCGCTAACAATATAAGAAGGCATGCTGTCATTTAATCTTCGACCTGATAGTAAAACTTTAGGATCATAGCCAATTTGAATTGATTTGTGAGCTAGATAGTATGGATCTACGCTTATACAATGACCACCAACTAAACCAGGCCTAAAAGGTAAAAAGTTCCATTTTGTTCCAGCGGCTTCTAAAATAGATTCAGTGTCAATTTTTAATTTATTAAAAATGATTGCTAATTCATTTATCAGGGATATGTTTATGTCTCTCTGAATATTTTCAATTACTTTTGCAGCTTCCGCTACCTTTATGCTGCTGGCTTTATACGTTCCAGCTTTAATGATTTTATTATATAACTTATCTACTGCCTTTGCTGTTTTTGATGTAGAGCCAGAAGTTATTTTTTTTATATTCGTTAATCTGCGATTTTTATCACCTGGATTTATTCGCTCTGGTGAATAACCACAAAAGAAATTTTCATTGAATTTTAGGTTAGAAAATTTCTCCAATATGGGGACACAAACCTCTTCCGTTGCTCCAGGAAAAACTGTTGACTCATAAATAACAATAGCGCCTTCTTTTAAAATTTTTCCAACTGTCTCACTAGATTTGATTAAAGGGGTGAGGTCTGGTTCTTTGTTGTGATCGATAGGAGTAGGTACAGTAATAATAAATATATTACAGCCTATCATATCTCTAGGGTTTGAGGTGAATTTTAAATTTTTATTTTTACTGAATTCATTTTGATTTACTTCAAAAGTGCTATCATAACCACTTTGAAGCTCATTTATTCTGCTTGATTTAATATCAAATCCAATAGTTTCTATTTTTTTGCCGAATTCAATAGCTAAGGGTAAACCAACATACCCTAGTCCAATTATTGCAATCTTTTCTTTTTGCATTTTTTCTTAAATCTTTCTGTAAATACCTCGAAGATAGGACTTCATTTTACTTGGTTTCAATTTTATTAGAACCCTTAGCGGGCTACTTATTTTCTGATAAATTGAATTAGTGTGAACAGATTCAAATGAGTATTGTTTAATCATTTCAAATCCGTGTTTTTTCATAACTTTGTGTAAAGTATCATATGAAAAAAAATATTGCCCAATACGGATGTCTTCTTCCTTTGTAAAGTTTAATCTATAGCTCCATGAATAATTAGGGACCTCAACAAATAGCAAGCCATTTTCACAAATTAAATTGCTTATTTTTTCTAGAGAATTATTGATATATGGTATATCATCTAAAACGTGAGATAAATAAATTAGGCCAAATCTATCAGCATAATGGAAATCTTCTAATAGTTTTTGTTCAACGTTTAAGCCATTTTTTTTTGCATAGGCACTCATTGTAGGATCAGGTTCAATGCCAACAGCGCTCCAGTTATGTTCAATTAATTTTTTCATAAAAAATCCTGCACCACAACCAATATCCAACCCTTTTTTTGGCTGATCTGTAAAAAATTTCTTAATAAAATTGAAATGTTGATTAGCGCGTTTAGAAAAATGCTTTACGAACCTCTTATTCACTATACTTCCTATTTTCTTAGATGAATAATAAGCACCTTCTATTAAATCACTATTAGTAGTTTTCTCTTTATTTCTAAAGATAAATTTGCAGTTGTTGCACTGTGATATGTTTAAAATTTTATAGTTTTCGCTAATCAATTTGCTTGAACATAATGGGCATTTATTGATTTTATTTTTCAAGTTAAATAAAATTTGGTTAGTATTTAAGGTGTTCTTTATCGATAAGGCCGAAATCATTTTTATAAAGCTGAAAAATATTGTTAACGATTTTTTTAGATAGTGGATTAGAATCACTAACAGTAATTAGTCTATCTAAGTGTGATATTTTTCTTATACCAAAAATCACTTTATTTATTTTTGGCGAGTGTAATAAAAATCTTGAGGATATATCAATAACGCTATCTCCCGAAATTTCTTTAATTGTTTTAACTCTATCTACCAATGAGTTTAGTCTTTCTCCGTAAAGCCAATCTGATCTATGATCAGACTTTTCAAATAGTGTCGATTTATTAATTTTTCCAGAAAGCAATCCACTAGCTAATGGCGATCTCGCATAATATTTATTTTTTCTATAATTGATTATTTTGTCTAAACAAAGAAGATTGATATCATCTTGAACGTAATCAAATTTTTCTAATGATATATATTTTTCATAATCAAAACCTTTTGCGCAGCTTATGCCGTACCCCTTAATAACTCCTGCTGACTTATAATCATTGAGCAAGCTGATGATTTTATCATAATTCTTAATTTCATTTCTTGGGTTATGTAAAAAAAGAATATTAATTGAGGAGCGATTTAATCTTTTTAAACTCTGTTCAATGGATATTTTAATATCGTCTTCTTCAAATGATTTTTGATCAAAAGGTAAATTTCCAACTTTTGTATTTATTTTTACTTTTTCATTTTCAAAAATTTTCCCAAGCAAGAATTCTGCAAAACCGTTACCATAGTTAGGTGCAGTATCGTATTCATTAAAACCGTATTCATAAAAAGATTTTCTATACAAACTAACTACTTCTGATATGTCATTTGAACCCCAGTCACCACTAGTTGGCCATGTTCCAATAACTATTTTGTTTTTCATATGTTTTTAGGAATCCCCTCACGAACAAACTTCACAAAATTTTTCTTATAAAATTCTAACTTCTCTTTAACAACAAGATTTGATTTGGAAACAGTCCTAACTTGATCATCCATGTTAAACTCATAGCTTGAAAAATCTCCGATAGATTGAGCTTTTTGCTGTTCAGGGGTTCCTAAATAAGGCGAGAAAAATGATACGGTCATATTATCTGGATCCAGCAATCTATTGAATTCAATTGTTTCATGTATCATTTCTTCTGTTTCATTTGGTAGCCCAAGGATATTGTATGTGGTTCTTTTAATTCCAGCTTCTCTAAGCAACTTAAAAGCACGTATGATTTTTTCCTGAGATGGAAATCTATTTAAGCTAGATTTTCTAAATGATTCAGAGGCAAGCTCAAGACCCATTCCAACTCCGTCTACTCTAAGTTTTTTCAATAATTCTATGCTTCGCTCGTTTATAGTTTCAGGACGTGTTTCGATATATAAAAAAATAGGTAAATTACTTTCATCAATTAAGTTCGCTAATTCCTTTAAAACTGTTTGGTTAATTGATAAAAAATTGGTGTCCTGACATCTAAAATATGTAACACTTTGATCCTTGTATAGGCTCGATATTTCTAAAAAGATTCTGCTAGAACTTTTATTTCGTAAATATTTAGATGCCTTTTTTAAAACCCCATTGCTTCCAGTTTCATTGAAACCGTAATATTTTTGAATTACAGTTTCAACACAATAAGAGCAGGTGTATGGACATCCCCTGGAAAGTTCAACATCTGCTGCCCTAACAACCTTACCATTATATGGTCTAAAAAAGGTTTGATCTTCAAATATTCCATAATCATAAGGAGGAATTCTATCCAAATCACTAATTATATCTTGCCTTCCAACAAGCCTTGGCTCCTTATCATTTGCAAAAAGACCATTGATTTTATCAAGACTCTTTTTTTGTTGAAGTCTATCGGCCACTTCTGCAATAACAAACTCACTTTCACCGCTAATAAAATAATCAACATCAGGGAATTTTTTACACATTTCATCAGGAGCGGCAGTTGCTTGTAGACCGCCCGCAATTTTAATGGCATCTGAACTAACTTTTTTTATTAACTCATATCCATATTCAATACTTACGTACTCTCCCTCTCCATGAATGTGTGAAGATAATGCTGACCAAAAAATTATATCCGGTTGAAATTCATTAATATGGTTTTGAAGTGATTCATAGATATCATCATTAGTAAAGGAAACGAATGTCGAATAATCGCTTGGTTTGTACATTTTATTCTTTGTGTTGAATGCTGTTTCATCAACAGTCCAATTCTTAAAAAACGTTCCGTCAAACAATTCTACACTATGCCCTTTAGATTTCAATACAGCTGAATGACTAGGAATCCAAATCGCAGTTATACCATGACCTTGTTTATTTGGATATAAAAATAATATTTTTGACATAAAATTATCCTCTAAGTCTCTTTTTTACTTCCACTTCTGATGGTGAAAGCTTTTTAACACCATCACCTATTATTTTCTCAAGGGATTTAAGCCTCCTGATTAATCTATCCATTCCATCAATTTCAAGGCTAGACTTTTGATCTGTACCCCACATATCGTGATCTAGTGTTATATGTCTCTCAATATATTTTGCTCCTAGTATTGCAGCAATCACTGTTGGCTCTACGCTGTATTCATGACCACTATAGCCAATAATGCAATTGTATCTTTCCTTAAAGCTTTGAATGACCTTAAGATTTAATTCGTTCTCAGGTGAGGGGTAGGTTGAATTACAATGCATCAAAACTAACTCGTTATGATAAGATTTAATTGTTTGGACGGCATCATCAACCTCCTTAAGAGTGCTCATACCAGATGAAATTATTAATGGAATTTTAGTCTTTGCAACTTCATCAATAAGCGAAATATTGGTAATGTGCGCAGAAGGAATTTTAATAAATGGTACTTCATAATTAAGGATAAACTCCAAACTTGGCGAATCCCAAACGGAAACTGTCCAGTCAATTGGTTTTGATTTACAATATTCATTAATTATATCATATTCATTCTTTTCAAACTCTATCTTATGTTTATAGTCAATGTACTTCATTTTGCCCCAAGGAGTATCTCTTTCAATATTTTTTTGGTGCTCAGGAACACATATTTCAGGAGTACGTTTTTGAAATTTTACACAATCCCAACCAGTAACAAAGGCTGCATCAATAAGTTTTTTTGCTAACTTAATATCTCCATTATGATTAATACCAATTTCGGCAATAGTGTAAACATTTTTATTTTTCTTGAATCTTTTCATTTATTTTCCTCTAAAAGCTTTGAATAAAATTCTCTGATTACACCAAAACCACCCTTTGTTTTTGTAATATAATCAGCAATGTTTAAAATTTCTTTAGCAGAATCAGATGGCGCTATTCTTAAACCAACAACATTCATAACATCTAAATCATTAAGATCGTTTCCCACAAATGCAGTTTCACTTAAACTGATTTCATTATTTTCAACGTACTTTTTTAATTCTTTTACTTTACTTCTAACTCCATTAATTGCTGGAATATTTAGTTTTTTAGCTCTTTTCAAAACTATATTATTTTTTTCTGTGCTAATAATTATTTGAATAATACCCAATGATTTTATTTTTTCTATTGCAAGCCCGTCCGATCTATTAATAAAAACTGCCTCATCTCCATTATTGAAAATCATTGCCCTATTATCTGTCATTACCCCGTCAAAATCATATACAATTAATGAGATCTTTCTGTTGAAAATCTTCATTTAACTAGGTTTATTTCTATTGCGATTTTTAAAATAGAGAGACAGTGAGATTACCATTATTGTTATATAAAAAACATTAACTATCATCAGTTTTGTAGAATAAAGACCAAAAAAAGTTGGAAACTTTGACTTATAACCTAAAAATAAAGGCAATCCAAGAAACATAAAAATACTAACTGTACCAGATACTCTTGAATCCAGGAAAATATCTTTTATTTTTTTTCTAAAAATTGCTTTTACTTGTCTAAGTTTTTTTCTTTCATCAATATCTGTTGTATTTATATAACTTCTAAATAATCCAATGATTGCACCAAATAAAATTCCAACTATTATTGCTAAAATAACGTTGAACTTTAAATTTTTATTTGATGGAAAAAGGGGAATCTGAGGATAATCTAAAATTTGAATAACCGAAGCTTCTTGAATTTCTTCAATTTTTGATAACTCATATTGCTGCTTTAATGTTAGATAAATACCCTTTTGAACCTCGACCTGTCTTTCAAAACGTTCTTGTTCAAGTAGAAGGGCTGGAGATAATACTTGTCTGTTTTTTTCTTTAAAAATTTTTAAAGATTTCTCTGAAAGTTCAAGCTCTTTTTCTACTGATAGAATCCTATTTTCAATGAAAGAAATTTTTTCGGTAACCTTCTGACTTTTAAAAAATCTATTTAAGGATTCAAGCTCCTGAAGGACAACATCAGCCAGCTGTTTTGCAAATAAAGGTTCGGGTGCGATAACTTTAATAATGCTAAAAGCAGATTTAGGGTCTTGCTCATAGCCCAAATAATTTGAATTGAGATTATTAATAGCTTTTGAAATTAGAAAATCTTTATTTTGATTTGAAATCTCATCACCATCATTAAGAATTCTTAATAGGGAAAGCTCTTCATTATATTTTTCTAAAAAAAAATTTTTAAATAGAAGTTTTTCAGCAAAAGTTCGACTACTCAGTAATTCTGGATATAATGATGGGCTGGAAAGATCAACTGATGATTCTGTTGGCACATTAACTCCAAACTGATTTGCTAAACCTGCAAGACCTGATAAATTATTTCCTCCACTTGAGGGTAAAAGTATTTTACCCGAACTTACATATTCTGGAGTTTGGAGGAACTGTACATATGTAAAGGTTGCAAAAACCGAGATGAAAGTTATCAAAAAGATTACTTTTAGCTGTTTAGTTACCATCAACAAAACATCTGTTAATAATATCGAGTCTTTATTTTTTGAAAAAACAGTTTTATTAGCCGGTATTACGTTTTTTAAGTTTTTATTTGTTTCCTCAATATTTTTAGTTCTTATTTTGGCAACTATATGATATGGAACCTGATCGCGTGATTTCCAATTTGAAACTGCCTGAGGAGTCGCATCTAATGCTCTCGCAATATCTGCTAAAGTATTAAAGCCGCTATTTTGCATCATATTTTCAAATTCTGAAAATTTCATTCTTTAATTATTCCCAATTTGTTGTGATAAAACAATAGCAGTTATTAAAGATGAAAAAATTTGTGTCCAGTTTGTAATAAATTGCGTTATATCAAACGGCTTTGTATTTTCTTTTTGATTGATAATTATTGTTGAACCTTCATTTATGCTTGGCGATGAGTACCATCTATTGGGTACAACAACTCCATTTGCATAAACAATAATAACACCCCGCTTATTTCCTTTTTGGGTTATTCCTCCAGCGTCATTGATATAACGTCTTGCGGATTTACCTCTTTTATATTCTATTAAACCTGGATTATAAACCTCTCCAATGACATTAACTACACCGGTTCGTTCCTTAATAATTATACTATCTCCTGGCATTAAAATTATTTTTTCACTGCTCCATGCCACTCTTACCTTACTTTTTTTAAAATTTTCAATTTCATCATCTAACTTTTCATTTGATAATTTTGATTCAAAAAGATATCTATCTCTAAATATTGAGATTCCATCTTTCAATGCTTTTGGTGTTAAACCTCCTGCTCTACTAATTAAGTCTTGAAGATTTTCTTTGTCAGCAATCAATGGATAAGATCCGGGAATGTTTACTTCGCCATTTATCTGAATATTTTTTTTCTTAAAAAAGTTCACATTTGAGTGGACTACAAATCTATCTAAATTTTGTAGAGCAATACTTTTTAAGTTATTCTCGTTGTCTTTTTGAGATAAATCTACTTTTATGACTTTTTCGTATCTAGTTAACGGGTCTAACCTAACTATTTCAGCTTGAGTAGTATAAACAGATTTCCAAAATGTTGAGTCGTTGAAACCACCACCTAGCTCAACTAAATCAAAAAGCGTCATATCCTTGTAAAAATTATAAATACCTGGTTTTTTAACCTGTCCAATTAATTCGACTTGTTGCAAGCTTTCTTTCATCTTGTTTACTATAATTTTATCGCCGTTTTGTGCAATAAAATTGCCACCGTCGATATATTCGATATAAAAATTTTGATTATTTATTTCTCCACTTTTTCGAAATTCATGAGGTATAATTCTTTGAATATTGATTGTAGTGCTTGCGTTTGGCTTCAAACCTCCTGCGTAACCAATTATTTTACCAATAGTTTCACCTTTAATGGATTCATATATACCTGGCCTAAAAACTGATGAATCAACAGTAATGGTTGACTTTCTAATTGGAATTAAAACTACATCCTGATCTTTAAGTTGAATATCTTTTGAAATGCCTCCACTTAATAGGTAATTATACAAATCAATCTTATTAAAAACTTTGCCACCCCTCTTTATTATTATAGATCTAAGGCTTCCAGTTGTGTCAACGCCACCAGCCTGAATCAGGCCAGATATAACGTTAGAAAAAGGGTGTATTGCATATAGTCCTGGGTAGCTTACTTCACCGACAAAGTTTACGTTTATCGATTTCAGGGTACCTAAAGATATATCTAAAAAGGTAGATGGAGACCTACCTTTTAAAGTAGAGTACACCCTTCCAAATTCATTTAAAATATATTCTTTTGCTTCGCTTATATTTTTACCAGATATATTAAGTATGCCAACTTTTTCATCATATATCTTACCTGAACGTGAAACTGTAAATGTTTGCCTTAAACTGGTTTCCCCCCAAAGCGATATTACTATTTCATCCCCAGGACCTAAGACATAATTATTTGGAACAGATAAATTTTCCCAAAAACCTATCGTATCGCGTTTTGTAAAAAAATCATAACCAAAATATTTGCTCATATTTTTTAGTGAATCGTCAAGTGTTTTAAAGGTATATGGTGAAAAATTTACCTGATTTGGAACAATATCCCTTTTTGGATCTGTTAATCCAATACTTTGGTTGTCTAAAGGTAATTGCGATTGCTTTTTAAATTTTTCATATTCACTTTTCATTTTTTGCAACTCTTGAAGTGATTGGGCTTGAGCTATAGCTAAGAATGAAGTAAATAGAATTAGTATACATTTATACATTATGATATTCCTTGTACCAACTGATAAAAGATTCTACTCCTTTATCAATATTTATTTTTGGTAAATAATTTAATTTTTCAGTAGTATAATCAATATCTGCATATGTTTCCACTACATCGCCTGGCTGCATATCTTTGTATTCAATTATTGCTTTTTTATCTAATCCTTGTTCAATTAATTTTATTAAATCCATAAGATTCTCACTCTTGTTGTTTCCAAGGTTGAACACTTCGCAATCATAGCTTTTTTTCATAGCTGATATAGTTCCATTAACAATGTCGTCAATGTATGTGAAGTCTCTCTTCATTTTTCCATTGTTATAAACCTCAATAGGCTCATTTTTGCTTATTTTGCTTGCAAAAATATACATTGCCATATCTGGTCTATACCATGGACCATAAACTGTAAAATATCTTAACCCAGTAGTTTTAATTCCATATAAATGCGAATAAGAATGAGCAATTATTTCATTTGAACGTTTAGTTGCTCCATAAAGAGATACTGGTTTATAGGCTCTATCTCTTACGCTAAATGGCTTTTTTTTGTTATCACCATAAATTGAAGAGCTAGAAGCATAAATTAAACTATTGACATTATTCAACCTACATTGCTCTAAAATATTTAAAAAACCAACAAGGTTTGATTGCATATAGGCATCAGGATTAATTAAACTATACCTCACACCAGCTTGCGCAGCAAGGTTAACTACTTTTTCAGGTAAGAAACTGCTAAAAATATTAGCAACATCTTTTTTATTGGAAATGTCCATCTTGTTAAACGTAAAGTTACTGTAGGGTTTAAGGTTATTTAAGCGGTCTAATTTTAGTCTGGGTTCGTAATAATTATTTAAATTATCTATTCCAAATACTTCGAAGCCATCTTTTAAAAGCTTTTTAGTAAAGTGATAGCCAATAAAGCCAGCAACTCCGGTAACTAATATTTTCAAAGTTTTTTCCTCAGATTATACACAAAGTATAAATATTTATACACAAATATATAATATATATACAAATATATAAATATTAAATTTATAATGTTTAAACTTAATTTATATTAAATTCGCTAGTTAAATATCAATGTATAATTATATCAAAATATAAATTTTTATGAAAAATATTATAGTAACTGGAGGGTGCGGATTCATTGGCTCTAATTTTATAGTTAAGCACTTAGCTAAGAATGATAATAAAATACTTAATATTGACAACTTATCATACTCTGCGAATTTAGAAAACCTATTAAGTGTTGATAAGAATTCAAGTTATCATTTTCAAAGGGGCGATATTGGTAATAATGAGGTAATTTCTAAAGCATTTAATAGCTTTAAACCTCATTTAATAATTAATTTTGCTGCAGAAACACATGTTGATAGATCAATTGATGATCCAGATAAATTTATAACTACTAATGTTTTAGGTACACTTAACCTATTAAAAGTTTCACTCAAATATTTTAAAACGGAAAAAGATTTTAAATTCATTCATGTTAGCACAGATGAAGTTTATGGATCCCTTGATCTAAAAAGTAAGCCTTTTACAGAGCTAAGCGCATATCAACCAAATTCACCTTATTCTGCTTCTAAAGCCAGCTCTGATCACCTTGTTAGGGCATGGTTCGAAACATATGGTTTGCCAACTATTATTACAAACTGCACTAATAACTACGGACCATATCAATTCCCAGAGAAATTAATACCCTTAATAGTTGCCAATTGTTTAGGCGAAAAACCTCTTCCAATTTTTGGAGATGGATTACAATTAAGGGACTGGTTATTTGTTGACGACCATTGCAGTGCGTTAGATTTAATTATAAAAAATGGAAAAATTGGCTCTAGGTATATAATTGGTTCTAATAAAGAAAGAAAAAATATCGACATTGTTAAAAAAATATGCAAGATATTAGATGAATTGAATCCCAGAAAAAATGGCTCTTACAAAGATTTAATAACCTTTGTTAAGGATCGCCCTGGTCATGATTTTAGATATGCTATAGATTCATCAAAAATTCATAAAGAGCTTAATTGGCAACCTAAGGAATCTTTTGATTCTGGATTATTAAAAACAGTAAAGTGGTATGTAAAAAATCAAGATTGGTGGAAAAAAATTCAAAAAAATACATATAAACAGGAAAGATTGGGTTTGAAAAATTATGAATGATTTCAACAATTAATGTTAGCCAAACTAATATTGCTTCGCCATGGTGAAAGTAAATGGAATCTTGAAAATCGATTTACGGGATGGACTGATATAGATTTGACTAAAAATGGAAGACATGAGGCAAAAATAGCTGGCATACAACTATTCAAGGAAAATATAAATATCAATACGGTATATGTATCTTACCTTAAAAGAGCAATCAATACGAGTAAAATATGCTTAAAACAACTTAATTACGATTATTTTAAAGTGGTTTATGACTGGCGATTAAACGAACGACATTATGGAGATCTTCAAGGTCTAAATAAATCTGAAACGGCTAAAAAATTTGGAGATGAACAAGTTTTAATTTGGAGACGAAGCTATGATATTCCTCCCCCAGAACTATCAAAAAAAGATAAAAGACACCCTATTCATGAAATTTTGTACAAAGACATCGAACAAGATAGTCTTCCAAGCTCAGAGTCACTGAAAGACACAATTAAAAGAGTTGAGCCATTATGGATTAATCAGATTCTGCCAAAATTAAAAAATGGTAAAAATGTTTTAATAGTTGCACATGGGAATTCTCTAAGGGGCATTGTAAAAATGTTAAAAGGGTTATCAAATAAAGAGGTTATTGGTTTAAATATACCCACAGGGTCCCCTTATCTTTTTGAGTTTAACAAAAAGCTTGAATTGGTAAGTGATAGATATCTAGGCGACAAAGATGAGATTGCACAAAAATTGAAACTAGTGGCTAAGCAGACAACCTCTTCAAATTAATCTATTTCATTTAATATATTGAGAATTTTATTTTGATTATTTTTGTTTAAATATGGGTGCATGGGTAAAGATAATATTCTTTTTGAAATATTTTCTGAAATAGCAAAATCACCAACCTTATATCCGTATTTAGCATAACCCTTTTGAAGGTGGACAGGTATTTTATAATAAATCATTGAGGGTATACCATTTTCTACAAATTTTTTAACTATTCTCTTTCTGGTAGAATGCCCTGGAGTAATAATTGAATATTGTGCCCATGATGAGGAATATTTATCAGGTACTAGAGGAGGGATACATTTTTTGTTTATATTTTGTGTATAATATTTTGCAGCTTTTTTTCGTAATATTAACTCATTATCAAAAATTTCAATTTTCTCAATTAACACTGCGGCTTGAATGGTGTCTAAGCGACCATTTATTCCTATTCTTTCATTATCATATTTATCTTTGCCACTTCCATGTATTCGAATAGACTTCATCTTTTCTGCCAATTCATCATTATTTGTGAAAATTGCTCCTCCATCACCGTAGCAACCTAACGGCTTAGCGGGGAAAAAAGATGTTCCAGCAACATCTCCGAATGAACCAGCCTTTTGTTCGTTAATCCTACCTCCAAAACCTTGGGCAGCATCCTCAATGACCATTATATTTTTTTCTTTTGCAAATTTCTCTATTAATCTATACCGAGCCGGCAGCCCAAATAAATCAACAGGCATTATTGCTTTTGGTTTAAGGTTTCTTTTTATAGCTAAATCGAATGCTTTTTGTAGTTGATCTGGATTAATATTAAACGTTTTATCATAAATGTCACAGAAAATAGGGGTTGCCCCTACTAAAGCGATAACTTCAGCGGTAGCTATATAGGTAAATGGAGTTGTGATAACCGCATCTCCTGGACCTATTTTCATTGCCATTAAAGGAATTAAAAGAGCATCTGTTCCAGAAGAGCAGGTAATACAGTGTTTAACATTTGCATAATCAGATAGTTTCTCTTCAAGTTCGTCTATTTCAGGTCCCATAATATACTGTCCGTGATCAAGAATTTTTTTTATTCTTTGATCAATTCTCCCTCTTATAAGTTTTTGCTGAGCTTTTAAGTCAATAAATTGCATTTTATCTAATTTGATTCTCTAAAATTAAACAATAAATTTAAATACCTTGTAAAGAAAAAAATAAATGAAACAGATTAATTTAGACTTAAAAGCCCAAGCAAACAATTACCCATCGTTGCAGCTTACTGACAGACATTTATGCGATCTTGAGCTTATAATGAATGGTGGATTTAATCCTCTAAATGGATTTATGTCTATGAGGGATTACACATCGGTTATTCAAGATATGCGTCTTTACGCTGGCTCATTGTGGCCCATACCAATCACATTAGATGTAGACGATAAATTTGTTTCAAAAATATCTAAATCTCCAAAAATATCGCTTCGCGATAAAGAGGGTTTTGCATTAGCTATCCTTAACATCGAAGATGTTTGGCAACCAGACCTTGAACTAGAGGCACAATCAATTTTTGGAACTATTGATACTGAGCACCCCGGTGTTAACTATTTATTTAAAACTAGTAAGAGGAATTATATAGGTGGTAAAATTGAAAAAATTGTATATCCAAACCACTACGATTACAAAAACCTTAGACATACTCCTAATGAGTTAAAAGAAATTTTTAAAAATAAAAAATGGGATAAGATAATAGCTTTCCAAACAAGAAATCCGTTACATAAAGCCCATTTTGAGCTTACAATGCGGGCCATGAAAGATTTAAATGCAAATCTTCTAGTTCATCCTGTGGTGGGAATGACAAAATCTGGTGACGTGAATCATTATACTCGTACAAGGTGTTATAATCACATAATGAAGGAGTATCCCAAAGACTCTGCTTTTTTAAGTCTTCTACCTCTTGCTATGCGAATGGGTGGACCGAAAGAAACCCTCCTTCATGCAATAATTAGAAAAAATTATGGTTGCACGCACTTAATTGTTGGAAGAGATCATGCTGGTCCTGGCTTAAATTCTAACAATAAACC
>MDTG01415513.1_pt1 | contig 53898 bp, 55 predicted proteins | sample 811421 | NCBI WGS metagenome assembly MDTG01 (sample SAMN05326645, study PRJNA326480) | marine metagenome | isolation source: seawater | place: Pacific Ocean: South East | collected 2011
ACAACAGCGACAGTTCCCCACAGAACAAATTTTGTAAAATTATTCCATGTATTTTTATGGTTTTGATTGTCCATAAATTTATTTTTGTCTTGCTTTGAATTTTGGATTAGTTTTGTTAATAACGTAAATTCTGCCTCTTCTTCTCACGAGTTTTGAATTGAGATCTCTTTTTTTAACGGATTTTAAAGAACTTTTTATTTTCATTTTTATAATATTGCCGGCAATGTCCTACTCTTCCATGCCTTAAGACAAAGTACCATCGGCGCAGATGGGCTTGACTTCCGAGTTCGAAATGGGATCGGGTATAACACCAACGCAATAATCACCGGCGTAAGTGTTATACATTTTTAATTGATATTGTAAACATCGAAATATAATTAATTTTAATGGTTTTTTACAAAATTTTTAACATAATTTTTAAGTTCGATTGAACCAAATAATTTTAAAACTTTGTTGGATAAATTCATACTTGTAAGCGCTGATGCATACCTCTCCCCTCTTCTTGGAGGTAAAAACTTTACTCTTGATTTAAACATATTAGCTACTTGTAAAATACTATAACTTTTTTTATGTGAAATACTGTAATGTTTACATTTATTTTTTTTCCAAGCAAAATAGCAAGCGTGAACAGTATCATTTATATGTGTAAATCTTCTTGTTTGAGTTCCAGGTTTTACAACTGATAGAGGAATTTTTTTTTTATATTGATCCTCAAAAATACCAATGACGGTTGCCATATTTCCTTTACTAATTTGATTTGGACCATAAACATTATAAAAATAAATGACCTCAAATCTAAATTTAAACCATTTTTTTAAATTATTTAACATTTCGAGATTCTTAGATTTAGTAAATGCATATGGAGAAAGATTTTTATCTAAGCCGTTATTGCCGATACTTGCAGATGTTGCTGAATAAATTAGTTTTATTTTATTTTTAAAACAAAAATTAAAAACCTCATTAGTCCCTACAGAATTTGAGTTTATACACTCCTCCATTTTTAAAAAACTTTGATAGATTCTAGCAAATTCTCCAAAATGAAAAAGGGAATGAATTTTGCGTGTATATTTTTTGAGTTTTTGAGAAATATCTTTAGTATTTGATTTTATGTAAGTAATTCTCTTATTTTTAATGTGATTTTTTTTACTACCAGATGAATAATTATCTAAACTCAAAATTTTAAATTTTGTTTTTTTTAGTAACATTAAAATTAGATTAGACCCAACAAATCCAGCACCACCAGTGACAATAATTATATTTTTTTTCATAATGATTTCTTAAATATTTTTGATAAAATTTTCAAATAACTCACAAGATTTTGAGTCTGTTCTTTCATAATATTTTTTCTTATATCTTGAAAGTCTTATATCAAATTTATTTTGATAATATTTTTTATTTTTAAGACATTTCTCTATATAATAAGTAAAGGATTTATAATTTTTAATTTCAAAACCTATTAGGTTTTTTTTATAATTTTCCAAGAAACCTTTATAATGATCATATCTATCAAAATCTGGCATGAAAAATAATTGAGGTTTATTTAAAATAGAAAAATCGGTTGAAGTTGCTGAATAATCATTCACTAAAATATCTACTTCTTTCATGAATGATGTGGGATCATAAAATGGGTGTTTGAGATGATCAATACAAAATATTCTAGAAAAATTTTCTGGTTTATTGTTGAGATTTTGTATTGAATGTTGTGAATAAAAAAAAAATAAGTTACGTTCTTTTAAAAATTTTTCAAATTTTTCATAATTTATACCTGACATATAATTTAAAGGAAAATCGATTTTATAAGGTCTCCATGTAGGTGTATATAAAATGATTTTTTGATTAGTTTTTTTCAAATTTGTTAAATAAGAGAAAATTTTACTATTTTTTTTTTTTATTTTTCAAATTATCAATTCGAGGAAAACCAAAATTTACACAATTACTATTTTTTAAATGAAAGTTTTGTATAAATTTTTTTTTAACAAATTTTGATGTGAAGTTAATATAATCAAAAGCTTGATGGTTTCTTTTTTCCAAAGCTTTATATTTATTATTTTTTTTTGAATAAGGGACCGATTTTGGTCCAAATCCATGATATGTTGTTATTTTGGTAATTTTTTCATCGCTAGAAATCAAATTATATGGATCAAAATACTTTGTACCAGTATCAACAACTGCTTTAGTTTTGAATACCACATATAAAAATTTTATTATATTTTGATTTTTGTTGATACAATTGGCATTTTTACTTTCCAGATAATTTAGAATTTTTTTTGAATTAGTGTTCCAATAACAAAATTTAAATTTTTTTTTAATTAAAAATTCATATAAAAATCTTGTATTATCACAGTATAATCTAGGATTATGACATTGAAAAATTATAAATTCTTTTTTTAGCAATATAGTATTTTTTATTTTCTGTAAGAAAATAGAAATAAATTTTTTCATAGATGGATAATTTTCAACTAATACTTCTTACAATAACCATATTTAAAAGTCATTTAAATTATAATTTGTCATAAGAAATATTAATTTGAAAGCAACAAGCCAATAAGTAAAAGAGGAAAATTATCTTTTTAAATATTTAGAAAATGTGTATAAGAAATTCATATGACCCCAAGTAAACTTTTTAAATTAAATTTAAAACACTATAAGTATTTTTTACTGACCATACTTATTTCATTGATTGTAGGTTTTTATCTATCACAAAATTTTACTAAAAGGCAAATAAATACATACAAGATTATTATTGTTGAAGATATAAACACTAAGTTTTTAATAGACCAAGTTTACAAACGAGAGGGTGAAAATTTCCAAACTGAGGATTATTATAAATATTTAAATAATTATGTTGTATCAGAATTTTTAAGTTCAAAATTTAGTCAAAATTCCGATTTAGAAATTGAAAGAACAGGATTGTACAAAGTTGTAAAAACTTTTACTAATGATAGAAATAAGAATGTAGAAAGTTTTGAGGAAAATTTAAATAAATTTTTGGCAAAAATTCAGATTGATATTAATAAAGAAATAACTGGAAATTTTAGAAATAGTTTTGGAAAACAACCTATAGATATAAAAGCAAACAGTAAATTATTTTTCAAAAAAAATAGTGAAACAAAAGGTAGTAATCCATTTGCACTTTATTTTGTTACTATAATTATTGGTATTATTATTATGAATTTTATAATAATACTTGAAAATCCACCAAAAAATTAACGACGCTTTAATATTTTTTTAGTTTATTAATTAATAAATAATAAATAATAAATTGTAATATAAATATAATAATCTTAAATCCTACAAACTGAGATATAGCTAATGGTAAAAATATAAAGCCATTTGTTATCATTGAAGTTTTGATATCACTAAATTTTTTACTTAACAGATGGTGGATATGTGTTCTATCACCCATGAAAGGGTTTTGATTTCTCATTATCCGTTCAGTAAATAATCTAAACAGCTCAAAGCAAGGTAAGGATAAAATAATTAACACTTCTTCTGAAGTTAATATATTTGGATTAGATTGATTTATTTTAATAAATATAATTGAAATAAGAAATCCTAGAAAATAACTACCTGAGTTACCCAAAAAACATTGTCCCCTTATGTTTAAAATTAGAAGAATTATACTCGGAATAATTAAAAACACCGCAATATACTCGTTCTTTAAAATTAAAAATAGAAATAATAGAAACAAATAGAGTGGTGTTTGAATATTAATCCCATCGAACATATTTAGAGCATTCATAAAGTAAAAAATTGAGACTATGGAAAAAAATATCCCTAGATGGCCTGTTAAAATTTTATAGCTCAAAAAGTCAAAACTAAAAAACCTAATAGAGATATTTTTATCTATTGAACTAATAATTATTAAGAAAATAAATAAACTAGATTTCTTTAATGCTGATATATTAACTTTGTCATCTAATATACCAATTAAAAAAATTAAAGATGATAAAACAAAAAAACTAAAAAATTGTTTATTTCCATTTAAAAACTTAACCTTATAATCATTTAAAAATTCATTATCAAAAAAAATAAATAAAAAGAATAAAGTAAGATTTATAAAAAATATAACACCACCTATAGATGCTGTTTTATTTATGTGTAATTTTCTGTTTTTATCTGGAATATCAAAAATATTTATTAAATCTGATAAATTTTTAAAAAAAATAATTAAAAGTAAATTTATTATTAAACTTATACTTATGAAAAGAGTCATAAATCTTAATTATTGTTTTTTAATTTTAGCAACATAAACGCTAATGGTAAAATGTACATCATACTTACATAATTATTAAAAAAGTTTCCAGAGGGTGCAAATGGAAAAAAATTAATAAACAAACAAACGTATATTGCTCGTCTACAGTACAATTCAACTCCTTTTTCGGGTAAATTTTTGAATAAATTCCCAACTATAGTAATAAAAAAAAAAAATAAGAACATAAAACCAAAAATACCCGTTTCCGACAAAAGCTGTATATAAATATTATGTGGATGAGTTGAACAACTAAATTGCCAATATTTAAAAGGTTTTTTAAATCGATCTACTTTATATTTATCTAGATCACATAAGTATCTGAAGGTTTTTACACCAGAACCTATAATGGGTTTATCTATAAAGATATTAATAGATGTCAAGTAATGAGCATGATGAACTTTACTAAAAATATATTTTGCATTATCTGAATTAAGTAAAGTTTCATTAATTACTCTTTGTTTAATATGTATATTATTCGAAACCACTATAATACTACTGCAGATTATTGAAAAAAAAATAAAAAGTTTGTATTTCTTTGGAATATTTAAAAAAAGTGTCAATAATGTTAAAGAAATAAAATGTAGCACTATTGAAGTTCTTTCGGCTGAAATAAAAATAGTAAAAGAAACTAAAATTGTTAAAATTATTATATTCAGATAAAAAAATTTTTTTTTATAAAAAAATAAAAAAAATAAACCAATTAATAACGGATATAATCTAGATAGATAACTTCCTAAGACTAATTCGTCTTTAAACATTCCACTTATTCTTAATGGTGTTTGTTGCGGCTCAAAACCAAAAAAATTTTTTCCAGTGAAATATTGTAAATTTGCATCTAAGGACAAAATAACAAAGGTAAATAAAAGTCCTAAAAAAAAAATATATATAATTTCAGGATAATTTTTGTGCAAATAACAGACTAAACAAACAAAAATTACAAACCTTAAATAAGTGAAAGAACTTTTTAAAGATATTGATAATACCTCAGAGAAAAAAGAGCTAATGAAAAGGTATAAAAAAAATAAAAAAAAAATTTTTATAAATTGATTATTTTTTAATGAAAAAAGAATTTCATTATAAAAGAAAACTATAAACAATAAAGATGAGATTGAAATTATTAAATCAGGGACTAATGGTCCTGAAACTAGAGTTAATGGAAAAATAAAGACTAAAAATTTGATAATGAGTATTTTTGTTTTATTTTTAGTAAAATAATTTATCTCCATTTTTTTTTTACAGCATCTAAATAACTAATAATCAGTCTAGGTATTTTGCTTGAGAAATTATCAATTTTGTAATCTTCCACTATATTTAGTTTTATATTATCTTTTTGTAAAATTTTGATACCAAATTCTATTCTTTTTTCGTCTAAACCCACCATCATTACTGTACCTTCAGTCATGCCTTCAAGTCTTTCAGTGTAATCTCTTAAATTTAATGCATTAAAACCTAAAATTGAACTTTCCTCTACAATAGTACCACTATCAGACAGAGTAACAAAAGAGTTTTTCTCCAAATTACTATAATCTGTAAAACTAAATGGTTTGGAAAAATAAATTGATTTATTTTTTTTAATTTTAAATTTTTTTAAATTTTTTTCTGTTCTCAAATGAGTAGAAAATATTATTTTTTTTTTATATTTTTTTGACAATTTTTGTAAGATTTTTATAAATTTTGACAAATTATTTTTATTATCTACATTCTCCTCTCTATGCATGGATACTAAAATGTATTTATTCTCTACCAAATTCAATTTTTTAAGTATCACCGACTTATTAATTTTACTCTCAAAATATTTTATTATTTCTAGCATTGGACTTCCTATATTAATTATTTTATCAGGTGATATCCCTTCATTTACTAAGTAATCCTTTGCAATTTTAGTGTATGTTAAGTTAATATCAGAAACATGATCGACTAATTTTCTGTTTAATTCCTCTGGAGTGTCTCTATTAAAACATCTATTACCCGCCTCAATGTGAAAAATTGGTATTTTTTTTTTATTAGCAACAATAGCAGCTAATGAACTATTAGTATCTCCTAATATTACTACCGCATCTGGTTTTAAAGTATCACACAACTCATTAAATTTTGTAAATATTTTTGAGATAGTGTTAACAGAGTTTTTTGATTTTGAATTTAAAAAAAAATCAGGTTTTCTTATATCCAAATCCTTAAAAAAAATTTGATTTAATTCATAATCATAATTTTGGCCTGAGTGCACAAGGTAATGATCAAAAATTTTATCCAGTTTTTTTATAGTGAGAGATAACTTTATTATTTCAGGGCGAGTACCTATTAGTGTCAATATTTTATACATTAAATAAATCTTTAGATAATCTTGCAGATTTGAGTTTTAGAACTATCTCATTAACATTCATCATTTTTGTATTACTTGAATTATAAGAAACAATTTTTTTATACTTCTTTCCGGAAGAAAAATACTCATTATAATTTAAATCTCTTGCGTCTGGAATAATTTTATAAAAATTTTTATCTTCGTGAGCATGTCGTAACTCCTCTTCAGAAACTAATGTTTCATGAGTCTTTTCTCCGTGTCTAGTACCAACTATTCTTACTTTTGCTTTCTTATTGGTTATTTTTTCTATTGCTCTTACAAGGTTTATCATCGTACAAGCTGGTGCTTTTTTAACAAAAATATCTCCTTGTTTGCCATTATTAAATGCATGGAGAACCAAATCAATTGCCTCATCAACATCCATCAAAAATCTTGTCATTTCAGGATCTGTCAAAGTTACATATTCGTTATTTAGAATTTGTTTTGTGAATAGAGGTACAACTGATCCTCTTGAAGCAATTATATTTCCATATCGAGTACCACATATTTTAGTTTTACTATTAATTAAAAATCTTGACCTCGCAATCAAATTTTTTTCCATCAAAGATTTTGTTAAGCCCATTACATTAATTGGATAAACAGCTTTATCAGTGCTGAGCATTATAACTTTCTTAACATTATGCTTTATCGCCATATCTAAAACATTATTTGAGCCTATAACATTTGTTTTGACTGCCTCCATAGGAAAAAATTCACAAGATGGTACTTGCTTTAATGCAGCAGCATGAAATAAATAATCACAATTTTGAAATGCTGAATCTAAACTGTCTTTATCTTTAACATCTCCTATAAAAAACCTAATTTTACTATTGTTAAATCTTTTTCTTAAATCATCTTGTTTTTTTTCATCTCTACTCAAAATCCTAATTTGTTTAAATACGTTTTTATTAGCATATTTATTTAATAAACTCTCACCAAAGGACCCCGTTCCACCTGTAATTAAAATTGTTTTATTTTTAAATTTCTTCATTTATTGTTTTTTATAATTTAAATACAATTCACTTATCATTTTTTTCCAAGAAGGACACTTATAACCTGTAATTTTTCTAAATTTATTTGAATTTAAGGTTCTATTTATTTTAATTTTAGATGATTTAACAAGTTTAACATCTCTTTTAAATATTTTTTTAATAATTTTAAGCAGATTGTATTTAGAAATGTAATCAGAGGAAACATTTAAAATATTATTATAGATTTTTTTATTTAATAAGAATTTTTCAACAACTTTTGACATTTCTAGGGTTGTTAAACCTGAAAAATAAACTTTATCATAACCATTTACTTTATCTGTCTGTGACAAAAACCACTCTAACAAACCAAATTTCTTTTTTGCTGTTTCGTAACCGATTATAGAGGTTCTCAGAGTGCATGTGTTTATATTTTTTACTTCGCCATAATTTTTAGATAATCCGTATAAATCTTTTGCATCTTTGTAGTCTTTATCTTTGTAATTACCTTTTAAGCCAGAAAAAACGCAATCGGTACTTATATGAATTAACTTGTAATTCAGCAGAAGTGATAAATTTGATAAAAATATTGGAAATTGAGTGTTGACCATATAAGCTTCTTTTGAATTTATACTCTTTTGTTTTATCCATCCAATGCAATTAATTATATAATTAGGTTTAATAAATTTTATTTTATTTATTAATTCTTTTTGATTTGCTATATTAATTCTTATCGATTTTACTTTTTTTTTTCTATTCATTTCAAATATTTGAAGTTTTTTATTTTTAGATAAATGACTTATCATTTGGCTTCCTAACATTCCTGTACTTCCAAATAAAATTATTTTATATTTTCTCATTTCCTATAATTTGATAAAATTGTTTTTTAGTTTCATTTATTGTAAAATTTTTCTTGAAAAATTTGTAACCTCTACTAGCCATTAATTTTAGAGAAGATTTTTTTTTCTTTGAGAATGTTACAATTTTTTTGGATATATTTTTATTATTCATATTATTTAGATCTAAACCACAATTATTTTCAATAATTATTTTTTTCGTTTCTCCACCACACATGGACAATATAGGTTTTCGGGCTGATAGATAATTTTGCAGCTTTGAAGGTATTGTCATATTTAAGTATTTATAATTTTTCAAGCTAATTAAAAGACAATCTGCATTAGAATAATATTTTGGAATTTTTTTAAAATCTATATTATTTAATAAATGTATATTTTTAATTTTTTCATCTTTTATTTTTTTTTTTATCCAAGAGTATTTATTTCCTCCACCAATGATTTGAAAGATAATTTTTTCTTTACGAGAAATTTTAGCAACTTCAATTAATTTTTCAAAATTCTGCGCCTCTCCAATATTTCCAGCATATAAAATTTTGAATGGACCTTTTTTATCCTTAAATTTGCTTTGAAATAATTTTGACATATCAATTGATGGGTTAGGAAAATAAACTATTTTTCTGTTGGTTTTTTTTCTTATTTCACGTTGAAAACTTTTTGACTGAGCTAAAATAATATCAGAACAGTAATATATTATTTTTATAAAAAAATTAATAATACCTAAAAAAAATTTATTTTTGACATACCCTGTTTCTTTCAAAATTTCTGGCCATAAGTCCTGAACCCAAATAATTAATTTTGAGTTTTTAATTAATTTTAAAAATATGCCTATAAAAGCTTGTGGCACAGGAGAATTTGCAAAAACTAAAATGTAATCGAATTTTTTTTTTCTGAGTAAAAACGGGCTTAATAACACGCCCACGAAGATAAATGATAAATAGTTAAAAACTATAGATATTTTGCTATTTTTTACTCTTCTAATAATTGGAATTCTAAAAATATTGTATCCTGCTGGATTCTTATCAAATATTTTTTTTAAATAGTTTTTTTCGTAACCTCTAAAAATTTTACCTTCAGGATAATTTGGGAACCCAGTGAGTACACTTATTTCTAAATCTTTTTCAGTGCTTAATGTTTTAACGAATTCATTTATAGGAAAATGCTCTGGCCAAAAACCTTGGCTAATAACAAGAATTTTTTTTTTATAACTCACTTTTAAATAAAATATTAATAATTAAGAATACTGGAATTATTATAATCAAATTTATTAATCTAAATAAAAATTTGATTAATACAAATTCTGTAAACGCAACACCAACAAAAGTTGCAGTAAATCCTCCTATAATTTCAGTTAAAAGAAAATTATTATTTGGAATTGGTATTGAGTCAATCACCTCATTTATTAAAAATATGACTATAATTATCTTAAGTCCGATGGGAATATTAAGTAATTTAATTATAAAAAAATAATTTAAGAAAATAAGTAAATGAAGTAAAAGTCCATAAGATAAATAATGTTTTACAATTTCTTTGCTTACTTTTTTTTGTAAGAAAGAAAAAAGTGAACTGACGATATTGTCGTCGATCTTAAATTTTGACAGGAAAAAACTTCCAATTTTCGGGGAAATAAAAGCCAACATACTTAAAACTAACAAAATTAAAAAAACTGGAATATTAAAGATGCTTATTTTGGGGGTAACAAAAAAAACTATCTCAAGTGAAAAAATTAAAAAGAAAATTGTAATTGCTAGCCACGAGATAAAAACGTTTGCAAATAAATAATTTTTTATAGATATTTTATAAATATTTAATCTATAACCCTTGTATACAAAACCTAAAAAAGGAATAGAGTTAAAGAAGTTTCCATTTATAAATATTTTTCCCCAAGAGGACAAATTTAATTTTAAAGGAAATAAATAATTGTAAATTTTAAAAATAAATACACCGTATATAAAAAGATATACTGAAAAACTTATAATTGATGGAAAAAGATAATCTAAATTAATTTTACTTAATATGCTGATAGCTAATTTTGTATCTAAATTATAATAAACAAAACTAAAGCAACTTACAATTACCAATATCTTAATCAAATTTATTAATAGTTTAATTGTCATTTAAGACAAAATTAAAAGTCTCATTTGCAACTTTCTCCCATGAATAGTTTTTATTTATAAAATTATAATACCTTTTAATTTTTGTTTGTCTCAAATAATTATTATTTATTACTTTCTTAATTAATCTTGCCAAATTTATTTCACTATTTGCATTAAACATAAAAACATTTTGACCAGTTATTTCATTAAAAATTTTTATATTTGAGCATATAGTAGGTAAACAATAGTTGCCCGATTCTAATACCGTTATTCCAAAACTTTCACATAAAGAGGACGCAATATGAATGTTGGAATTCCTATATTCTTTTTTTATATTTTTGAAAACTACTTCTTTCTTAATTACAACATTTTTTTTGACGTTACATTTTAAAATTGTTTTATTTAGTTCTTTTAGTGCCGGACCATAAAAACCTCCTACCAAATTAAGCTCTAAATTGTATCCTTCTTTTAAAAGAATTTTTAAGGCTTTAATTATAATTATTTGATTTTTGTAATAATCAATTTTTGAAACACAAAGTAATTTTATTTTCTTTTTAAAATAAAAATTTCTTTTAGAAAATTTTTCTTTATTAATTCCATGAGGAATTATTTTAGAAATAATTTTTTTATTACTTATATTTTTAGTAATTTGTTTTTTCGAAGATTGGCTTAAAAAAATAACGTTCCCAGCTGTTTTTAAAGAATAAATAAATAGTATTCTTTGAATTTTACACTTTACCCTAAATGAAAAGGGATATTTCTTTAAAATTGAAAGCTCAAATGGCAATATATTCTGCATTATGATTGTTGGTGATATTGTTTTTAAAAAGGAAATTCCACCAAGTATAAGAGCTTTTTCACAATTGTACTTTTTTAACTCTTTCTCAAATAAAAACAATTGCCAAAAAATTCTGAATAAAATATTTTCGTATTTCCTATTTAAAATTATTTTTTTGATTTTTTTTTTATTTTTGACTTTACTCAGAGTGTTTTTATTTCCCCAAATAAAAATTTTTTTGCACTGTGAATTATTATGTTTATAACTATTAATAATTTGCGATAAATGTGTGATTCCACCACCATCATTTATACTAGTAGCATCAACACCAATTATCATTTTTTAATTTTTTTTAAAATTACATAATGCAAAAGTATTGTAGTAACTGCTAATTTATAACTTGTAATATAATCAATTGTCAAACCAGATACAAAGAAGAACACTAACAAATAAAAAGGTATTTTCGTAAGTATTATTAAAAAAAATAGTGTACCTATTATACCTGTAGTAAATAAAATTCTAAAAATTATTGAGTCATAGTAAAGAGCTTCTGCACCTGAGCCAAATATAACTGTGAAAGGGTTTGTTAAAAAATTCTCTCTCGCTTCATTCCAGGTTATAAGTCTATATTGTAAAGAAGTATATTGCTGAGAAGTATCTGCTATATCCCTAACATATCCATAAAATAAAAAATCTTTGTAAGTCTGATAAATGTAATTAAAATCTAAATTTATTACATTGTAAATAAGATTATTAGGGTTTTCGTTTATTTTATAATCATATTCATTTAAAGACCTAAGTTCTAACTCATTCAATATAAAATAAGAAATAAAAGGAAGTAAAAATAAAAATAAATACAATACTAATTTTATATCAAATTTTCTTGTTTTAAAGATAAAATAAATTGGGACTGTGATTAAAAAAGATAAAAATAACGACCTACTCCCGGTAAGAATTATAATTAATAAAGTTAATACTAAATATGTTAATATTTTTTTTTTATCGTCATAACTGATTGTTAAGATTATAAAATAAGATATAGAAATCATGAACGCTAATTCCCATTCACCTGAGGTAAAAGCTGTATATCTTTGATCATTCACAATGTTGATACCAGTTGATGCGAAAATGCCCATCAAGTTAAAGTGCTGTAGAATAATACCTGCAAAGCATGCAAAATAAAAAAACTTAACAAAACTCTCTATAGTTCTTAAATTAATTTGAGATTTAAATAATAAAAAGCAAAAAACTAAATATTCTAACGTTCTTAAAAGAAATATAAGTTGTATTTTAAACCCGTTACTCCAACCAATATAGCTAGATATTAGTATTATCAGGAAAAAAATTAAATAAGGTTTCAAAGCTTTATAATCTTTTGACGTAAGTGAAAGTCTATTACAGACAATCAAAGCAATCATCATAAAAAAACATACAATATTTTCAAATCTAATGCCCTGAGAAAAACCTGGGATATTTAAAACTGTAATTTTAGGTAAAAAAAAATTTAAAAATATAAAAAAAATTAAAATTCTATTAATTAAGACTTTCTGTAATTCAAACTTTGTTTGCGCATGCATTATTAAAAAAAACTAGACCCAACTAACTTATACAACTTTCCATTAAATGCTAATTTAAATTTTGCAACATTCAAATTATTTTCTAAATCAATACCTCCTAAATCAAGGTAATTGTATTTTTTATTTTTTAGATATTTAATTGCCTCCCATAATAAAATTTGATTTCCATAAAACTTTCTTCCTACGTTAGTGTTAAAACTCATTAGGTAAGTAGCTGATTTACCGTGACAATATACAATTATGCCAGAACAGATTTGTTGATTTTTTTGTGCACAAATTGAGATAATTTTTTCTGTTTCCAGATACCTAATTAAATTAGGGTCAATTAATTTGAATTTTTTTTTATTTATATCGGAAAAATATCTTTCACAAATCCATTTTGTATTTTCATCTTTATCATTAAAATGAATACTTAAAAAATCTTTACTTTTAGAAATTTCACTTTTTAAAGAGTTCTTGAATTTTTTAAATATATTAACTTGGTCATCAAGCAAGTTAATTTTTGAAGATCTCCAAAAAGGATATTTAAAATAATTAAGCTTGTCTCTGTGTCTGAAAATTATGCTTTCTTTAGCAATTTCAAGTTCTGGTTTGATAAAAATAAATGTAAAAAAATTTTTCTTTAATATATCAACAATTTGTTCAATAATTTTTTTTTTTAAATCCAAATTAAAATCATTACGTAATATTGGCCCTCTATTGATAAATATAATTTTAAATCCTAAAAAATTATAATTGATAGACTGAAAAAAACCAATTTCATTATTTAGATTATCTTTAATCAAAAATCTTTTTGTTTTTATTAAAAATTTGTCACTTTTATAATTCCCAAACTCCCATCCTTGTAAAATATTTGTATCATAATTGAAGTTTAAATTTTCCCATTTTTCTTTATGGTGACATTCAATTAAATTTACGTTAAACGATTTATCTAAAATATTTCTATGTGAAAATAAGTTTAAACTTATTTTATTTAAAGTTATAAAAATTAAATTATTTCTCAAAAAAAAGGCATCAGAATTTTTATCAACTACATCGGGTAAATCTGGCCATGTTTGTACAGCAATACCTTTTTTTTTAAGATCATGATAAATTTCTCTTATTTTAAATTTTGATTTTATTATTAATAAATAAGGATCATAATTAACATCAGACAAAATTTCAAAATCATCTTTATAAAATATTGTTTCTAAATAATTTTCAACAATTTGATGACATCTTTTTCGATAATCTGATAAAAATCCGATTTTATTTGATTCTAATGATAAAAGTTTCTTTGAAATATAATCTACTTTTGGATTAGGAAATTTATTTTGAATAAAATTATTATTATCAAAGTTATCGATTTTTTCTTTTTTGAATGGTTTAATGAGACAATCATATATTATATTTATTAGAACCCGAAAATTATTGTTAAAAGTAGATATTTTTTTTTCTATAATAAATTTTTTTAATAAGTTAAAAGATTTTTTTCTATCATCAAAAAAATCTAAATCTTCTTTTGATATTTTTTTATGGTTTAAAAATAATATTGCTCCATTAACATTAGATAAAAATTTATGTTGACTAAAAATTGTAAAATGGCCGTAGGTACCTATTTTACCTATTTTTCTGAGACAATGAGTTGCATCCTCAACTAGCCAAATTTTTTTATTAGAACAGTAATCGGCAAGTTTAGCAAAATTGTATTCCTTTCCAAAATAATGTGTTGCAATTATAATGTCTATTTTTGAAACTGATTTAATTGAATTAAATTCTGGTTCAAAATTTTTGTTTATGTTGTAGAAAACAATTTTTGATCCTAAAATTTTGATTAATTTCAAAGAGTAATCACAATAATAATTAGGTACTAAAAAAACAATTTCTTTTTTACCTTTCTTTAATTTGCACCATATACCTATTAGCAAAATTGACCAGGTTGATTTTGAAAGTAAAAATAACTTATCACTTTTATTTTTTCTCCAATGAGAAAATTTTAATTTTTTTGGAAAAATAATTGATCTAATTATATTAATTATATTTAGTCTTTTTCTAAAATGTATCAAATTATTTATCTGTTTTTAAATTTTTTAATTGCGTCATATAATTTTAAATCAAAGACAGTTAGTTTATAAAGTAGATCATTTTCTACAGCAGACAATTTGCGATAATTAGAGTTAGAAACTTTATTTTTATGTAAATTAAATAAAAACGCCATATCAAATATCAATTTAAAATTTTTTTTAAAGTCATTTAAATCTCTCCTCATTTCATCAATAAAAAAAATGAAATTTAATTTTTTTAAATTTTCTAAAGAATCTTTATAATGATCTTCATGAATTGTGATAGATTTATCTGCATATATTTTTTTTGAAGAAAAAAAACGTACATAATAGTTGTCTAGACCTTGATTAATTCTCTCTTTAAGAAAATTTTCTAAACTCATATATGTGTCTCCTTTTTTTTCATAGTCTGTTTTATTTCTAAAATAATTTGATAAATATCTATCTTTTGGGTTTCTTATACTAGTAAAGTAATAATAATTTTTTTCATAACCAGATCTAATTGCGAATTCATAAGGAAAATGTCCAAATAATAAGAAATATTTATCTAATTTTGTTGAAGAAAAATCAAAGATATCAAAATCAAAATGATTGTTAATTTTAAAATTCCTTAATCCAAAATTTATTTTAAAAAAATAATCAATTGTATTTCCTCCACTTTGAGCCGGATGTATAAATATATATTTTTTAAATTTTTTTTTAGAGAAATAAAAATTAATATAAACTATAAACGTATATATTTTATGTATAAATCTTTTAAACATCTTTATCAAAATTCATTAATCTTTTTCTATTATTGTAATAATAAAAATCTGAATAACCATTTAAGAAAGCTTTAACTAAATCTTTAGAATAAAATGGGCTTAATTCATCTCTGAAATATACAGAAGATGCATATTTGTGGAAATTATTGCCTCTAATCCCTGAAAAAATATTATGGTAGTTTTTTTTTATTAACTTATAAATGTTTCTGTTAATACTGTTAATATCACCATAGGTCCAAGCAAAGTTATTAATTGGGTAATTTAAAACACTCTCTAACTGTTGTTTTGAGCTTTGAATTTCAAAATTTAAATCCTTAAAATCACTAATTTCTGTTAATTTCCTGTGATTAACTGTGTGTGATCCAATTAGGTGATTATTAGAAATTAATTCCTTTAAATCGTTAAAGTTCATATTATTAATTTCTGAAAATCTTACAGATTTAGGGATGATACTCGTATCAATATTTTTTAACACAAATCTTTCAGCTTCATCTTTAGAATTACAATTTATAAAATTTGTTATTACGAAAAAAATAGCCTTAATTGAATGCTTGTTTAAAACTTTATCTGCAAAATATTTTTGAGATTTATATCCATCATCAAATGTTAATAAAATACAATTTTGATTAATTTTATTTACTGTTGATAACTGAGAAGGTTCAATAAAATGCCAATTTTTTTTTAGATTAATAATAATTTCTTCTAAATTATCAAAATCTTTTTCTAATATATCATGTACATTGAGAATTCGAAAACTATGTTTTTTGCTAAATTTACGATTAGATAATTTAAAAATTTTTTCTAATAATCTATGATGTAACTTCATATAAAAAATTTGTTTTTATAAAATTTTATTAAAAAAAACGGATTTAAAATAAAAAAAAAAATTAAATTTATAATTGTATTGATATTAGTCGGTTTTTTTTTAAAGTTTTTTATTAATAATAAAATATAAATTTTTTTTTGTAAATACTTCCATAAATTTTTAGTATTTTTCTCAAAATTTTGGATATTAAATGTATGATGGAGTAATAATTTTTTTAAATTATTGAAATGTTTAAAATCATTTTGAGATATACCTTTGTCATGAATTATGTAACTTCCAAGAATATCATTGATAAACAAAAATTTTGCATGATTTTTAGCAAACATCATCCACAAATCATAATCTTCTACAGAAACAAAATTTTTATTTTCATTAAACTTAAGATTTTTTTTTTTTAAAAATTTTTTATTTAGCATTGTAGCAGATGTTGACAGCGAATTTCCATTAATCAATAAGTGTTTATAAAAATTCTTTTTAAATGGGCCATAAGAGGAAATTTTTGATTTATTATTATCTATTAGGAGTTCATTGTGACATAAAATATCAAATTTGTTTAATTTGATATGATTATGTAAAATTTTTAATTTATTTCTATTCCAAGTGTCATCAGCATCTAAAAAGCATATCCAATTTGAATTTGATTTATAAATACCAAAATTTCTTGGCTTAGCAGGACCTCCACTTCTTTTAATTTTAAATAACTTAATTTTTGAATTTTTAAATTCCTTTAATTTTACAACTGTATTATCTGTTGAACCATCATCGACAATAACTAATTCAAAATTTTTAAAAGATTGATTTAATACACTTCTCACTGCTTTTTCTATAGTTTTTGAACTATTGTAAGTAGGAATAATTATTGAGAATTTTGGTTTAATCATAAAAAAAATCTTTTTTAAGCTTTTTACCTTTGAATATTTGTCTACTATTTTTTATTATAGATGAATATTTATTTTTTTTTAAGTTTTTGATTAATTCTGAAGGATTTCTAGAAATTGATTTTCTATTAAATAGTTTAGAATTTTTTACATCTTCGTTACTTAATCCTAAATCATATGGTTCATAAATATGGTATTTAATATTATTTATAACTGCCTCGTAGATTGTACTTGAACATTGGCCAATTATTAATTCTGCTTTAGGTAGATAATTTTCTAATTTTCCTAATTTTATAGAGATATTTTGAAGCTTATGTTCAGTAATTAAATTATTATAAAGTAATCTGACTCTGTTAATATCATAATTACCATCTTTTAATTTCAAAATAATATTTTTTTTTTTTAATTTATTTAAAACTTTTAAAACATTGAGTGTTTGATAAATTTCTTTATCAGCGCATGAAGATACTTTTTGAGAATAATGCATGAGAGGCAAAACTATTGTATAATTTCTTTTAGAAGAAACATTTGAAACTTTTTTATAAGGAGTTCTGGATAAAATAATATCATTTTTTTTAATATTATGCTTTTCTAGCAAAACTCTATTTTGATTACCCCATGCTAGTATTTTATTAAAAATATAATTTTTGTTAAATTCAGTTGGAGCATAATTGGTTGAAACACCATCAAGTGCTATGAAAGTTTTGACTTTTTTTAATTTAGCTATTTCCATGGCTGAGGCATAATCAAAATTTAATGCACCAGGAAAAATAATAGATTTAGGTTGATAATAATCAAATAGTTCAAGATATATTGATAAAGTTCTGAATATATTTTTTTTATTTTTGGAAACAATTTTATTAATACATATTTTAAAGATATCAATTAGTTTTACATTTTGAGTAGTTTCTTGAGATTTTAAATATTTATTTAAATCATTTTTAAAATCTAAATCTAAATCTTTTTTAGCAATTAATAAATGATTCTCAGAATATCTAAAGTAATAAGATTTCCAAAACATTAAGGAGTTTAAAAATAAAATATTTTTAAATTCCTTAAAAAAATTTTTTGTCATTGCTTCAGGATAATAAATTGTTCCTTTTTTTTTTCGCAAAAAAAAAAAATTCTGAATTATTCTTGCAATAGGTGATAATTTATGAATAGTTGGCAAAGCCTTTATTTCACTTCTTAAATGATTAGCAGATAAAGTTCTCTCTATTTTATTTCTAGTATTGTAAAATTTTATTTTATTTGGAAAGAATTTTGCAATATCTGATATAAATTTTTTTTGATTAATAGGAAAAAATATTTGAGAATTTCTCATTAAAATTTTTTTAATTAAAAAATAGTTTTTTAACGTATTGGAAAACTCATTAATTAATCTTGGTAGAATTATATTTCCAACTGAGATTTTTTTATATTTGAAATTTTTTTTTCTATTTTCTATAAACCAATTAATTGACCATTTTTGTAATAAATTTTCATATTTTCTAAGCGACTTCAGATCGTTAATGTATTTAACTTTTTTATACTTTTTAAGTAATTTTAAATAAGTATGAAAATTGTATGCATAAAAATTTAAATTTTTCTTTTTGGTTTTAAATATTTCAATATCTTTTGGATGATCTAAAATTATAGCTTTCATTAATTATTTTATAATTTTTTTTTTATGAAATCATAATAGTTGTTTGCCATCTTTAGGGATGTAAAATTTTTCTTATAATTTTTGTATCCATTAATCCCATAAAGTAGTCTTTTGTTTTTATTTTGCATTAATTCAATTATTTTATTTGCGAGTAATTGTGAGTTATTTTTACTAACAACAAATCCTGTGGTTTTGTTTTTATTTATCTCCTTTAAACCACCAAAGTCACTTGTAATAACTGGTTTTTTTAATGCCATTGCCTCAACTGCGATTCTTCCAAAACTTTCATAACTAACTGATGGCACCACAACAACACCAATTTGTTTAAGTAGGCTATAAATATCATTTGTGTAATTTAACCAAACTATTTTATTTAAATTAAATTTTTGGCTTTTAATGAAAGCCTTTAAATTTTTTACGTACTTATTTTCACCATTACCAACAATGTAAAGATAAATATTTGGAATTTTTTTTTGAATTAATTTCCATGATTTGAGTAAAACATGGTGACCTTTTCTTTCTTCAATTCGACCAAAAATTCCAATGGAGTTTTTTTTAATAATTATTTTTTTTTTATTATCAATTTTTTTTCTATTATTAACAGATATTCCATTATAAATTACTTTAATATTTTTGTAATTTAGACCACCATCCTCCACAAGAGATTTTTTCAAAGATTGTGAAACACTGATTATTTCACAATTAAATTTTTCAATTATAAATTTTACAAAAAACATTATTATATTTCGTTTGTAATTTTTAGATGGATAATTTCTTATTACCATTCCAACTTTTTTTCTTAAAATAAAAGCAGACGTTATTACCAGATATGATGTTAGACCACCTGGATAACCACCATTATTAATTAATATGTAATTAAAATTTTTTTTTTTTAAAATTTTATGTATTTCAAAAAAGGTTGCCATTGCTATGAAAATTGCCACTAATTTTTTAATAAAATTAAACTTAATTAAAAGTTTATTGAATTTTTTTTTACCTATTTTGTTTAACTTCTCAATAATCGAGCTGTAATAATTAAATTTACAGTTTCTATTTAATTTTTTTTTAATAATTGTTTGCCCTCATGGTTTTTATTTACAAAAAATTCGAATTTATGATTTTCATCTGGCCAATTTGTTAACATATCAATTATTGACCAGTCCGACCCTCCTGTCACATAACATTCATGCCAAATAATTATTTTTGTTCCAGATTTCATAAATTACTACTGACCATAAAAAGTTTTTAAATTCATTATTCTCATTGTTTTGATTTATACTAAATTCTGCCTCTTTAATTAATTTATCTTTTGTAAAAAAATTTTCATAAAAAGTATTTTGTGAAATTAGATAATCAAATAAAAATTCCTTATAAATCTTTTTATCAAGTTTATAGGCTCTTACAGGAAATCCCAGTTTTTTTCTATGTATAATATCTTTTGGAATGTTATCTTTTAAATATTCTTTTAACAAAATTTTTTGATCCAGAAACCCTTTGTCATTATAGATTTTCTCTTTACCTGATTGAGAAAAATAAAACGCAGCTAATTCTGTATCTAAAAATGGACATCTACATTCTATTGATGAGCTCATTGTTACTTTATCTGATTTCATCAACACATTTTCAATTAGCCACTCTTTGCTTATAACATAAAGAATTTGGTTAATTTGATCTAAGTGCTCTGAGGTTGAAAAGTTTTGATCTAAAAATCTATCAGAGTTTAAAAAAGTTATGCTAACATCTTTTAATAAATTTATTTTTTTATCGTTTGATATTTGGTAAGTTATATTTTTAAACACATTTCTTGCATATTTACTGTGATCTATTCCTATTACGTCTAAAACGCTGAATTTTTTAGAAAATAACAACCTGATTAGTCTTTTAAGTATAAGTGAAAATGGTTGAAATTTATTTAAATATTTTAAGTAGGTTATATTTTTTTGAACATTATAGAGATCATAACCTGCCATAATTTCATCTGCTCCTTCTCCTGATAGTACTACCTTCACATCTTTTGAAGCAAGATCACTTACATACTTTAAAGGTATTGTTGCAAGATCAGATAACGGTTCATCTGTATAATTGCTTATCTTCTCCAACTTGTCTAAGAACATTTTGTCATTTATCTCAATCACACTTAAATTTGAATTTAAATATTTTGATATTTTTTTTGCATATTTTAGCTCATTATAATTTTCGTTTTCTTCCTTGAAACAAACGTGATAAGAATTTATTTTTTGTTGTTTGCTAGCACTATAAAGAACAGCTGATGAATCAAGCCCTCCACTGAGGATAACTCCAACAGGAACATCTGAAATTAACCTTTTTTTTACTGAGTTGTCAAAGATCTTTTTAAATTCTTTATTCTTATTTTCAAATGAAATATTTTTTGTATCTTTAAAGTTAATACTCCAATATTTTTTTTTTTTTATGTTGTTTTTTCGAATTTTATATATGGAGCCTCTATCAAATTTTAAGATTTTATCATAACTGGTTTGAGCTCCAGGAATATATCTATAAGTGAGAAAATCCCAATATGCCTGATGATTTAATTTTAAATTTAACGAATTATCAAAATTTAGGCTGCTAATTGCTTGAACTTCAGAACAAATAATAATCTTAAAACTATCCTTATAATAATACAGTGGTTTTTTCCCAAATCGATCTCTACTTATTATTAATTCATCCTTCAGTTTGTCATAAATAATTATTGAAAACATTCCATCTAATTTTTCAACAAACTCGTCTCCCCAATGTATATAACTATTCAAAACTGCCTCTGTATCTGAACGTGTGTAAAATTTATAATTTAATTTTTCTAATTGTTTTCTAATAATTAAATGATTGTATATTTCACCATTGAATACTACATGATATCTTTTACTCACGTCTATAATTGGCTGATTACCACTTTTTAAATCTATTATACTCAATCTAGCAATCCCTAAATAACAATTATTGATCGCTATATATTTTTGATCGTCTGGTCCTCTGTGATTAATATTTTTTAAAATTTTTTTTATACCATGAGAACTGTCTAAATTGTTTTCTTGAAAATTATAAATTGCAGCTATTCCACACATAAATATTTTTTATAGAGACCAACCATCATCAACTATTATATTTTGTCCATTAATATAAGTAGATTGATTGCTGCAAAGAAAAATTATTGTATTTGAAACATCATGTGGATTCAGCATTCCTTTTGAGTTACATGAAGCTTTATATGCTTTTAAAAATTTAGCTGGTTGTTTATCGAAAATTCCACCTGGACTTACACAATTTACTCTAATTTTTGTATTTTTAACAAATTTAGCTAAATACTTTGTTATAGAAATTATACCAGATTTTATGGCACCATATTCTATTGGTGAAGACATTTGAGTCCCCTTATAATGTTCAAATTTGGGAGCTGATATGCCTTGAATTGAGGAAAGAAGAACTAAATTACCATAATTTTGTTTTTTATAAATATTCATTATTTGCTTTGATAGCAAAATTGTACCACCTAATTGTAAAGATAAATTTTTTGATAAGCTATTATAATTTAATTTTTCAAAATCTGTTCCCCAATCTTTAGTCTTTGGATATGCACAATGTATTAGACAATCAATTTTTTTGAATTTTTTTTTTATAGTAAGTAAAAATTTTTTAATTTTCTTTTCATTTGAAATATCTAATTTAAAAAAAAATTTTAAATTATTTTTTGGTTTTTTTATATCACATTTTATAACTATTGCTTTTGCATCTTGTAAATCCTTTACTACTTGATTGCCAATCCTTCCACTAGAGCCAGTTACAATTATAACTTTATTATCTAAATCCATAATTTAATTCACAATTGGGGATGCGGTGGAAAGAAAAAAAACCCTCTACTTTTAGGAGAATTTACTAGTCTTTTAAAATTATTCATAGTTGATGTTTTATGACAATAAAAATTTAAATAATTTATTATTTTATTTCTTAGATTTCTTGTAAATATTTTTTTATTAAATGATAATCCTAATCCGACATTTGATTTAGTGACTAGATAATGTTTAAAACTATTATTTTTTTTGATTTTTAAAAATCCATTATACATTCCACATGAAAGTATATCATGGAATACAAAAAAACCCTTAGGGTTTATATAATTTTTTAGTATATTAAATTCTGAGTTTATCATTTTATTGGAATGGAATCCGTCACAAAAAACTAAATCTATTTTATTTTTAAAATATACACTTGATATTTCCTCTAAATTATCTGGTGAAGAGGCTTTTAATGCTTTTGATTTTTTACATATTTTACTTAATAAAGAATTTGTAAATCTAATTCCTTTGGTCCTGAATTTATCAATAGAAATTACTTTAGAATTCGGACACATTAATCTTAAAGCTATTGTTGAAACTCCGTAGGCATTTCCAATAATTAAGATATTTTTAGGTTTTAGCAATTCACAAAGGCCAAATAAAAAAAATGTATCATTGTTAGAAAGACCACCAGCTGTACTTAATATTTTATTTCCTTTTGCTACATAGTTATCTAAGTTTGATTTACTGTCATTTTTTTTTAAATAATAGCCACCTAAAATAGAAGTTTTTTCGTTTGCATACAAAGAATGAAAATTGTTTATAAAATTTATGAAACTCATGTAGAAATTGAATACTTTGAAATTTTTTTAAAAATAATGAACTTAAAATATTTCAAAAAAAATTTTTTCTTATTTATATAACAATTTAGATAGTTTTAAATCAAAATAAGAGTCAATATCTAAAGCTCTTTCTTGTGGAATTATGACAGCTTTTACATTTCCACTAAAGATTGACTTTTTTTTTAAAATATATTCTGGTGTAGATACATAACAAACAGTTGTCATGTCATAAACTTTCGGGGCTTTTTGCCTTGTATCTATAATTTTTTTAGTATGTTTATTTATGACTTCTAGACAGTTTTTACTATTTATTTTAACCATGTTGTACCATGGATTTCTATTGGTCTCTTGTACCGTAATAATAATATCAATTTTTTTATTTAATTTATTTATACAATTTATTATATCAATATTTTTTCTTAATGGAGATGTAACAGGTAAACAAATAAATTTTTCAAAGTAATATTTTTTTTTGACTTGTTTAATTGCATGCTGCCATGCATGCCATTCTGAAGAATTATCTTTTGATAAAAATTTTGGCCTCTTTATAATTTCTACATTAAAGTTAGAAACAAAAGATGCAATTTTTTTTGAATCAGTAGACACAAAAATTTTATCGATTTTTTTGATTCGTGATGCCTGATTGATCGCGATTTCTAATAGATTTTTATTTTTGATCTTTTGTAAATTTTTATTCTTAATTCTTTTTGATCCACCCCTAGCAAAAATAAATGCAAAGTTTTTCAAGTCACCCTCATTATTTTATTTGCTCTATCTGATATTTTAATTTTTTCTATAAGATTGTTAGTTTGATAAGCATTATCAAACTTTTTATTGATAGTTCTTTTTTTATTTAAATTACTATTAACAAAAAAATTTAACTGATCTTCGTACATTTTGTCTAATTTTCCAATTATGCTAAAAATTTTTTTGTCATTTAAAAATAAACTTTTGTTATTAAAATCAACTAACAATTTTCCTTTAGTACCAATAATTTCGCAATATCTATCCTCTTTATTGCTTAAAAAGTTTATAAAAATTCCTAAATTTGTATTAGTTTTAGTAATACAAAATATATTTGCTTCAGTTTCAACGTCAATTTTTTTTTTGTTGTTGTAATTTATTTTTGAAAAAACACTTTGTATTGGGCCAAATAATTCTATTGCATAACTTAGTTCGTGACTTAGTTCATTTAATACCCCGCCACCAAGATATTTAGATGCTGACACACTCTTGTAAAAAATTGTTTTTTTTCTCCATTTTTTAAAGTTTGAATTACACACTATATTTGCAGAAATCAATTTTCCAATTTTATTTTGGTTTAACAATTCTAAGGTTTTTATTAATAATCTATTAAACAATAAGACATATCCAACTAATATATTTTTTTTAAATCTAATATTTTTTCTGACAAAAATTTTTAATTGATTAAAGTTGTCTGAGAGTGGTTTTTCTACAAATATATTTTTAATATTATTATTTATGCACTTTTGTAAATATTCTAAATGTCTAGTACATGGATTGCAAATTAATACAAAGTCATATTTATTTTTGAAAAACGACCGATCATTGTAATAAATAATTATTCTATCACTAGAATATATTTTTTTTTTATGAGCCAAAATATATATAAATGAGGCTGGATATTTATTTTTAATTAACTTTATATGTTTTTTTGCGATGCTGCCATAACCAATTATTCCAAATTTTAACTCATTCATTTTTATTAATATTTGAAATTTTTTAGTGATTTTTCATATTCGTCCCATTGTCCAATATCTTTCCAAAAGTTTTCATGGCAAGGAAAAACTCCAATTTTTTTATTTTTTGATAATAAATTATTTATAAACTCCGTCATACTTATAAATTTATTTTGTTTAATTAATTTAATTATATTTGGTTTAATAATATAAAACCCAACGTTAGCTAATAGATTGAATTTTGGTTTTTCCTTCAACTTCTCCAAATTACCGCTACTACTAATTTCACAAGCTCCATAAGGAAATACAAACTCTTTTGTCGACGCAACTAATGTTACATCATATTCATTTTTTTTATGATAATTTAGTATTTCGTTATAATTAACCTCAATTATCGTGTCGCAGTTTGTAACAATTATGTTTTCTTTAATATTACTTTTTATTAAACCAAGGCTACCGGCTGTTCCTAAAAATTTTTTTTCCTTTATATATTTTATTTTTATCTGTTTAAACTTATCATTTAAATAATTCTCAATTATATTAGATTTATAATTAACCGTTAAGAAAAATTTGTTAAATCCTTGCTTAGAAAATGTATTAATAATTTTTTCAATCATAGTCTGGTCACCAATAGGAATTAGTGGTTTAGGCAACACCCTAGTAAATGGATCTAGTCTTGTTCCTTTCCCACCAGCCATAATAATAATTGGATTTTTGTTTTTTTTATTCGATGTTTTGTAAGTTAAGTTCATTTTTAAATCTGGTGTTACATAACTTATCACTTTATTTTGTTGATTAAGTATAGGCACTAAATCAATTTTTTTATCAAACATTTCTTTTTTTATTTTTTTTAAATTAGCGTTTCTTTGATAATAAAAAATTGATCGATGGTTAAAAGATTTATTTATCTTAATATTTAAATTTTTACTTTTAAGGATAAGCCTTCTTAAATCACCATCACTTAAAGTTCCCAAAAATTTTTTGTTTTTGTCTACAACAGCTAAGCACTTTGTACCTGCCATATTAATTTTTTTAAGTGCAGTTAAAATAGAAGTATTTTGATTTATAATTATATTCTTCATAAATCGATAAATTTTTTAGATATATTATTTTTAAAATTCAATTTTGATATTTCTTTATAGATTTTTTCAATAGTATCTTTTTGATAATAAGGAGATTTATTTTTTTTAATTTTTTTTCTAAAATTATTAGATATGGCATAATTAATTTTATTAATAATAAGTTTTTTATTATATTTGCAATTTATTATATTTAATGACATGTCTCTTCCTGCTTGTCTTTTACCTAAATTAATTGCAGGTATATTAAAATAAGGTGACTCAATAATTCCACTAGAACTATTTCCTATCATTAAGTCAAAAGACTTTAAGCATGACAAATACATAACTTTACCCATCGATTTAAAAAATCTTGAATTTTTATTTTTTTTACAAAATTTTTGTATTTCTTTTATAATTATATCTGAATTTAATTCTTCAGCTGGTGCCGTAAAAATTATATTGAAATTTTTTAATTCTGATAATGCTGCACACACAATTTTAAAGTTCAGATTTGTACTTACCTTGGTAAAAATAAACTCCGGATGGAAAGTCACAATAATATTTTTGTTTTGATTATAAATTTTTAGTTTATCTAACAATTTTTTTTTTTTTATAATTTTTACGTTTTTAATATCAGATAAGCTAATAGAACCGAAGTTATGAATATTTTTTGGATTCTCCCCAAGTTGTATCAATCTTTTTTTATAATTTGTTGTGCAGGGGAAGTGTATTTGAGACATTTTTGAAATTGCATGACGCGTTAATTCATCCATTGAACCTTCAGTAACTTCTCCACCATGAAAATGAATTATGGGAATTTTAAAATGATTAGCAATTATTGTTGGAATAATTATTTCAAATCTATCTCCTAAAATCATTAAATAATTTGGTTTAATTTTATCAATGATATATGACACCCTTAATATTAATTTAGACAAAAAACTACCCACAGTTTTTGGGCTGTCTATTTTGTAATTTAAATCTATTAAAACTGTATTTTTGATACCACTTTTTTTAATTTCTTTATAACTGCTACCATATGTTTTGCTAAAGTGAGATCCTGTAACTATCGTATAAGTCTTAAACCTCTTGGACTTAACAAATTTTTTTATTAAAGGAAGCTGGATTCCAAAATCTGATCTAGAAGAAGTAAAAAATAAAATTTTTTTCATTTTATATTTCAATGAATTCGTTTTTTTTAAATTTTTTTTTTGATTTCCTGCCCAAAATTTTAAAATATATATTTCCATTATTTTTAATTAATGGCCTTTTAAAAATAATATTTTTATCACTAAATACTTCACCAATGTGTATATCTTTCTTTGCAAATAATGACTTTCTAATTATTTTAATATTTTTTTTTTCTGATTTTGTGGGTCTCTTAATGAAAGACCCCATTATCTTATTTGTTTTTTTAATATCATTTACTGTTTGGATAAGATGTTTTGGAGATAAACTTGCCATATGATCTGGTCCCTTTAATTTTTTACTAGTTGTAAAATGTTTTTCGATCACTTTAGCGCCTAATGTAACTGCAATTATCGGGACCTCTCTAAATATTGTGTGATCTGAGTAACCTATTTTGTCTATTTTAAATTTTTTTTTAAATGTTTTTAAAATATTTAAATTTATATCATTAATATTTTTACTAGGATAATCTGAGTTAGCATGCATTAAGTAAAGATTTTTTTTTCCCAAAATATTAATTGCTTTTTGTATTTCTATTAATTTACTTGCACCTGTAGAAAGAAATATCTTAGAAAAATTTTTTTTTTTTATATTTCTTAAAAGTTGAAAATTCGTAATTTCACCCGATGGAATTTTAATACTTGAAGATTTTTTTCTTAAAAAAATTAAACTTTCTAAGTCAAAAACAGATGCTAAATAATTAATTTTTTTTTTTTTACAATAATTTATTAAGTAAGAATGTTGCTCTACACTCAATTCAAGACTTTTTAACATGCTATATTGTGAAGTATTTTTTCCAATATTTTTTTTTTGATATTCTGCAAGTGGTGATTTTTTTGTAACAAGATTCTCTGTTTTATATATTTGAAATTTAACAAAATCTGCCTTTGCTTTTTTAGCAATATCAACAAGTTTTTTTGCTATAGAAAGTTTGCCATTATGGTTTACACCTGCCTCTGCAATAAATATTGTTTTATTCATCTAACAAAACTATTTGAATGTAAGTTTTTTTTTATTATTTTTCCAGCACCTACTACACAGTTTTTTCCAATCACTATATTTTGATGAATTATAGCTCCACTACCTATAAATGTATTATCCTCAATTTTACATCCTCCATTAACTATAGCTCCCGTTGAAATATGACAGTTCTTACCAATATAGGTATCGTGCTCTATGATTGCAGAAGTATTAATTATTGAATGCTGATTTATAGTGACATTTCTGTTTATGACAGAATTATGCATGATAATACTACCATCAAAAATTTTTGAATTTTCTGAAACTATACTTAATGGAGAAATTATTTTAGCAAAATTTATATTATATTTTTCAATTTTCTTAATTAAACCTAGTCTTTGTTTTGAATTTTTAATGAGACCAACACCGATAAAAGCATTAAAATTTTTTATATTTTTTTTAAAAAATTCAATTTTTCTTATTTTAATATTAAATTTTTTATCAAGTTTAATTTGATTATCAATTATTGACTCAATTTTATATTTTTTTTCTGATAAAATTACATCTATGCACGAATTACAATGTCCTCCACCACCAAATATAATCAATTTTTTCATTTTAATACATTAATTATTTTTTTTAGTTCTGAAATTTTCAAGCCTGGACCTGAAGGAAGGCATATAGAGTGGTTATATTTTTTCATTGCTTTAGAAACTTGAAATGATTGATATTTTTTTAGAAAACTCTGCTTATGATTTGGATACCAGACAGATCTCACATTTATTTTGTTTATTATAAATTTTTTCATTAAATTTATTTTATTAACTCCATAAACTTTGGGATCGATTTCCAGTATATTTAGCCAAAGATTGCTGTCTGTATTTTTTGGTGTTGGTGTAATTTTTAGACCTTTTATTTTTTTAATTTCGCTTTGATAGAATAAATTAATTTTTTTTTTTACTTTAACAATTTTATTAAGTTTTTTTAATTGCGAAAAACCTATTGAACCATGTAGATTGGTCATATTCATATTGAATCCCAAATTTTTGTGTTTGTAAAATAAAGTGTCATCTTTAGATTGGTTAATCAAATACCTAATTTTTTTTTCTAAAATTTTACTATTTATCAGAATAGCTCCACCGCCACCTGATGTAACTATTTTATTGCCATTAAAAGAAACACACCCAAAATCACCAGCTATACCTGTATGCAGCTTTTTTTTATTCACTAAATGATAACTTCCTATACTTTCGGCAGCGTCTTCAACCACTTTAATATTCATTTCTCTGCAAACCTTATTTAATTCATAAACATTTGCTGGATTTCCAAATATATGAGCTATAACTAAAGCTTTTATTATTTTCTTAGTATTTTTGTTGTAGGTATAACCACTTTTATAAAATGTGTTTGTTTTTAAAAAATTTATAGTTTTTTTAATATCAAGGTTAAAATGATCATCTATATCCATAAAAATCGGACTTCCGTGATTATAAATAACGGCATTTATAGTGGCTATAAATGATATGGCTGGGACAATAACTTCATTTCCAGGTTTTACATCGCTTAACATCAAAGAAATTTGTAATGCAGAAGTACAATTGATTGTTGCTACAGCATATTTTGAACCAGTGACTCTGCACAATTGTTGTTCTAATGCTTTAACTTTTGCTCCTCCAGATGATATCCATCCTGTTTTATAACAATCTAACAAACTCTTTAAATCTTCTTTATCAATTATTGGTTCATGAAGATGTATCATCTCTTAATTAAATAATTTCCAAATTTTAGTTTGTTTTTTTCACTTAAGTAAAAATTTTTATTTTTTTTAATATTTTCTACTATTTCTTTGATACCATCATTAATATTTATTGAACAACTAAAATTGTATTTTTTTTTAACTTTATTGAAATTAACAATATAATTTCTTTTATCTTTTCCAATTTTTTTAAATTGAATATTTCTGTAAGGTAAATATTTTAATATTTTTTTTAATATTGTTAATTTAGTTGCATTATTCTTGTTTTCTCCAACGTTTAAGACATCAAACATACTTTTGGTTTTTGAATTAAAAATAATGTAAATTAGTTTAGCAAAATCTTTAACATGGCAATATGGTCTCCAAGTATTTTCATCATAAATAACTAATTTTTTTTTTTGCATAATGGTTTTAATAAACTCATTGACTGTTAGGTCAAAACGCATTCTTTCTGAAAATCCAAAAGCTGTTGCAAACCTTAAAACAAAAATTTTAGAATTTATCTTTTGTTTACTTTTTTTAATTAAAAATTTTTCAATCTCCACTTTACTTTTAGCATATGGAGATAAAGGATTTAACTTGTGGTTTTCATTGGCTGGTTGATTATTTTTTATCAAACCATAATTGGAACATGTCGAAACAAAAATTATTTTTTTTAAGTTATGTTTTATTGATTTTTCTATAATTTTTTTTGTTGCTGTTATGTTTATTGATTTTGTATCTTTTTTATATTTATTACTTATCGGATCACCAACTAATGATGCTAAAATTACGATTGCATCAGCATTTTTTAATATATTAGAATTAATTTTTTTATTTCTTAAGTCGTACTTTATGAATTCATAATTTTTATTTTTAGAAAAACTAAATTTATTGTTTTGTCCATAGATTAAATTATCTAGATTTATAACTTTTATTTTTTTTTCTAAGAAATGACATATAATTGTTGAACCTACGTATCCACTCCCACCTAAAACTATAATTTTTTTCATTAATTTTTCTTTCTAAGGTTAATCTCAATTTTTTTATCTTTAATTGAAATGATTTTATCAAAATGTTGGTAATTCATCATTTTATGAGTAATAACAACTAATGTTTTTTGATTTTTTAAACTCATAAATTCCTCAAAGATTTTAGCCTCAGTTTCTTTATCTAAATTCGAAGTTGATTCGTCTAAAATAAGAATTTGTGCATCTAAATATAATGATCTAGCAATAGCTAATCTTTGTTTTTGACCTCCAGATAGTAATATTCCCTGCTCACCAATTTCTTCATAATATTTGTTTTTTAATGATTTCACAAATTGTAAAAGATTTGCTTGCGATAGACTTTTTTCTATTTTTTCCATATCAGATTTTTCTTCACCAAATGCAATATTTTTTTCTATAGTATCATCCAAGAAATTATAATTTTGAGGTATATATCCTATCGCTGAAATTATATTGTTGATGTTTTCTGAATGTAGTCCTTTACCGTTTAGCAGTATTTCGCCTTTTGTAGGTTTTACTAAACCAGCAAGTAAATCAATTAAAGTAGTTTTTCCAATTCCACTTTCACCTACTATTGCTACAAATTCATTTTTGTTTATTGAAAAACTTATATTTTCAAAAACCTCTGATTTATTGTTATATGCAAAACTTACATTTTTGAATTCTATATTATTAAATTTAAAATTTTTATTATTTTCAAATGAAAGCGCTTTTTTGTCATTTAGTTTTAATTCTTGGAATATTACATCGACTGAAGCTTTAGAGAATTTAATATTATTTAAATGAACAAGAATTCTTGTAAATGAGGGGACAATTCTGAAAGCGATCGCAGCATAAAGACCTATTAAAGGCAAGATATTTGCATAATTTTCAAATTCACCATAATTAAATTTAAATTGAACTATCAAAACAATTAAAACTACTAAAAGAAATTCGAAGAGGGGCCTTGGAAAACTTTTTGTAAATTCATAAAAAATAGATATCCTTGCGTTCTCTAAAAAATCTTTTTTTGCACCTTTATAAAAATATAATTCTTTGTTTGTGACTTTAATAAATTTGATGCTTGAAAAAATTTCGTTTAATCTTTTGAGAATACTTCCTCTTAATTTTTGAGTCTGTTTGCCCCATTTCTTTGTCTTTGGAGTAATAGTCTTGTAAAAAAATATAAATGATGCAAAAAATACAAGAAAAATTACTAATGTAATTAAAGGCTCAGCATAAAATGCTAAAGAAACTAATAAAATAACAAGCAACAGTTCAATAGTTAAATTAATACTGTTTTCAATCACACCAGATATAAGCTGACTAATTTCCTGAACTATATTTCTTGTCAGTAAACTTGAATTATTGGTGTAATAAAAATTTAAATTTTGACTAATATATTTCTTTAATACTCTTAAAGATAAATTTGCAGTTAGTCTGTGAATAAACGATTTCTGCTTATAAATGAATAATAACATAAAAATTAATTTGAAAAAAAATACAATTAAAAAAATTATAAAAAAATTTAATAAAGCATTTTCTGAAAAAATATTTTTAAAATACTCAAAATTTAATATTTTGCTGTTACTTTCTGTGTTAGTTATTTTGCTTACTAACGGAAATATCAATGAGATTGTAAAAGTCTCTAAAAAATTTGCAACTACAGTCAGAAAAAAAATTATCTTTAATTCTCTCTTTTCAGAAATATTCAAAATACTCAGAGTTTGTTGAATAATTTTCTTCATTTTACAAAATAATTATTATTATTTTCAATTACAGCTGCATTCCACTCTGGAAAATTAATTTTTTTTTCAATTAAGCTTTTTCTAGCTTTTTCCAAACCATCGCCAATAAAATTAAAAAGGTGTGCTGTTGAAACCGCATCAATTTCTTGAATCTTTAAAGCCTCGAAAAAGTGATTATAGTTACCTGCTCCACCAGATATAATGATTGGTATTTTTTTTGATATTGATTTTAAACGGCTCATTACTGACAAATCATAACCAAAACCAGTACCATCTTTGTCAATTGAATTTAGGTATATTTCTCCAAACTCATACTTAGTTAAATTTTTAATGTGTTCATCCAATGAAAAATCAATTTTTTTTTTTCCATTTTCAATCCAAACCGAATACGTATTTTTATTTTCTTTTTTAAAATCTATTGATACAATTACGCTTTGACTACCATAAACTGAACTTATTTTATTAATTAGCTCAGGATTTTTAAAGGTTGAAGAATTTAGAATAATTTTATCTGCACCATTTTTAAACATTTTTGAAGCCATATCAAAATCAGTAATACCACCACCTAGAGAAATTGGCACAAAACAATCTTTTGCTATTTTTTTAGACACATCAAAGAAATCGTCGTAATTTCTTTTTTCATCAACATTAATTATAATTAGTTCATCTATAAAATTTGAAGTACTTTTAAAATTATAATTTTTTCTTAACCAATTAATGTCTCCAACTTTTTGATGAACAAAATTTCTACTCAATATAAATTTTTTATCACTTACTAGTAATGTGAAAATTATTCTTTTTTTAATCATTTAATTACTTAAGAAATTTTTCAATATGATTAAACCATTTGATTGACTTTTTTCAGGATGAAATTGTGTTCCATATATGTTGTCTTTACAATAAGAAGCTACAAATTCATTTGTATTTATACAGGTAGACGAAACAAATTTTTGATCGTTATTTTTTAAAAAATATGAATGATTGAAATAAAAATCCGAGCCATCTTTGATGCCATTAAGTATGTCATTATTATTTTTTATTTTAATACTATTAAATCCCACATGTGGAACTTTTCCAAACTTATTTTCCATTTTAATGATATTATCATTGATCAAACCTAGACCAGCTTCATAGCCCCCCTCTGTACTAGAACTACAAAGAAGCTGAAAACCTAAACAAATTCCAAGAATTTTACTGTTTTTTTTTATAGACTCTTTTATCACTTGGTCAATTTTTAAACTCTTTATTTTTTCCATTGCTTTTCCGAATGAGCCGACCCCTGGTAAAATTATATATTTAAAATCCAGTATTTGAGTAGAGGTAGTTGAAATCTCTACTTCTGCACCCAAGTATTCAATGGCATTTTTTAATGAAAATATATTACCCATTCCATAGTCTAAAATTAAAACATTTTTTTTCATATAATTTAGACTATTTCAAATTTAGGTACCCACTTACCTTTTTCAAATTTTAAAATATCTTTATTTGCCCAATAATTTATAACATTCTGAAATTCTTCTTTTGTCATCTCATAATAATCTAAATATAGACTAAGATTTTCCTCTGGAAATTGACCATCATATATTTTTACTAAATTTTTTGCTTGATCACGATTCATAGACCCTCTTCGTATTTCTATCCCCGCGTCTTGTAACGCTCTACCAAATCCAAATTTTAAGAAACATAAATACATATGTAATGCATATAGAGCTTGATCTGTTTGAGCAAAATTAGTAAAGGTACTGTCATTACCTTCCTCCGCCTCTTTAAGACCACAATGATTTTTTGCAATTATATAATTTCTATATGGATCCCAATTTTCAAAATACGACCATGTTGTAGTATATAATTTTTTTTTACCTATCTCTTCTTTGCTTGGAAATTTCCAAAAAAAAGTATCTTTTTTTAAATTATCAGGAATTTGATCTAATATTTGATCGTATCCTGATTCAAACCATACTTTTTTTTGATATTCAATTGACATTAAACTATTATATTTTGTTTCAGTAGAGCCACCATATTCAACCTCTCCATCCTCTCCATAAAATATTAAGGAAAGATTAAAACTTAGAGCTGTTCTTATAACTGCTGACTGAATAGCAACTAACCATCCAAAATAAGGAAATCCTTTATCGATAAAACCTCTTTTATCCAAAAAACGCATTACCTCCTGATTTGGATGTAGTTGAATTAAATTGAATCCAGAATTAGCAAAATTTTTTAAATTTTCCTCTCCAAGTTTAAGAGGCAGTGGTGGAGTGACATTGATGGCTAATGGGTTCATTTTATATTTATGTTTCAAAGTGTAAGCAATATACGATCCATCTTTACCTCCACTTACTGGCACAACACAATCAAATTCGTTGTTCTTTGATTTGTATTTAGAGAATAAATTGATTAATTCCTCCTCTCTTTTACTCCAATCAAAATTTTTTTTTTCTTCCATCCAGACACATGCATTACACCACCCTCTTTCATCAAAAGTAATCCGAGGTCTAGTTGACATGTTCAAACAATTTTTACACCAAAAGACTTTTTTCATTAAAAAATATTTTTTAAATAAGTTTCACAAAGTGACCCTTTACAGAATTTAACCCAAAAGGCTATTTTGGAGTTTTCTAATTTATTGAAATTTTTAGACACATTCACCATATCCCTGTATATTACCTCATCAAACCTTTTTGTTATAATTTCGTTAATTTTATTTTGGTTTTTTGATAAAATAAAATCTTGAGATTGATATAAATTTTCAAACTCAACGATTGAATCATACAATTCTTCTGAAGAATTTTCAAAAAATTCGAAATCTAGAACTTCATATTCAGGGTCATGTTTGGAATAATCCATTTTTATATAGTCTAGTAAATTTACAGTTTTATTATCACCTTTTATTCTCATTTTTTTAAATAAACCTCTATCACTTAACTTTCGAGGGTATGAACAAAATATTTCACACATGTTTGTAGTTAAAGTAGGTTTATTATACATATAGGCTGTTTCCATTAATCCAGACTGGTTCCCAATAAAAAATTTACATTTACTGATCAAAAAGAGATCCATTAAACCAGAGTTTATTTTTGAATGTGAATAATTATAAAAATTTTTGTCTGAAAAATTCAAAAAATTTGCAGATGAATCTCCCATTCTAATAACATAATAATTATTGCTTGTTAAATATTTTATCAATTCAATATAATTTTTTATATCTGAATTTCTATAAGATTTTTTATTAGAGTCTTTTTTGTATCCTGAATCTCTAACATGTAGACAAACTATATTTTCTAAAGGAATTTTTTTATCATTAGTAATTTTTTCACAAAAATTAATTTTTTGATCCTCTAAAATAATATTAACTTTTGAAAAATCTGAAGTCTCAATTTGATTAAAATTTGTTTTTATAAATTTCTTATTATATAGTGTGTGAACACCTATATATGGAAAATTATCATACTCTGTTTTTTTAAAACTAAAAAACTTTGAGAGATAGATAGATTTTATTCTTCTAAATATAAATTCTAAATTTAAACAAAAATTTAATATAAAAAAAAAAAAATTTCTCTTTTTTTTAAAAGAATTAGTAATTAAATTTTTAAAAAGAAATTCGTTGCATATTTTGTAATTTAAAAATCTTTTCAATACTATAGGATATAATACAATTATAGATTTATTTTTAATAGTCATACATGTAATGGTAATTTGTTCACACGCATCACCAATTGAATAAACTAAAGGTGAAATATAATAATATGGATGTTTTTCAGAATTATTTAACTTTTCTATCAGTCTATAAAACATTTAATCTATAAATTCTTATTTAAAATACTATTGTTAAATTTATATAAAATTAACATGTAAAGGCTTTGGTCCATGATTTGGTATAATTTTTCTTATTCCTTTGGCATGATTGTCAAGAGCCTCATTTACATAGTGGGTTATTGGCAAGGTACCCATCATAGTTTGTGCATCAAAGCTTGGGGATGCAATATAATCCATTATTTTAGTGTATCTGTCAGATCTAAAAATATCAATGAACCTCTCTTCTGTAAAATTTCCCATATGTAATTTTGAGTATCTAGCATTAAAAAATTGACCAGATGGAGCAACTAACCCTGTCCCACTTAATTGTAAAAGAAATTGTGGTCCATACAGCCTATTGTAAGATGAAACACCCTCATCTTTAATTTTGCTCCATTTTGCTATTATTTTGGTATTATCAGTGCTCATCTTTTCAGCTTCGATTATTAGAGGATACATGGACTCATATTTAGAATAATCTATGCCAAGTGTTCCAAGTTCATCATCAGAACAATGTTTTATAACTCCATAATCAACGCCTAAATCTAATGCTAACTTAGAAAATGGAATAATTTCGTCTTTAAATTCAGGTGTGAGTACCATTTGTATTCCCAATGTCACATCAAGATTTAATTTTTTTTAAGTTCGACTGCATATCTTATATTTTTCATAGCTCTGTCAAACACTTCGGTGTGAGCCTCGCTTTTATACATAATTTTAGAGTAACCCTCTGGTGTGCCGGCTCCGACTGTAAATCTAACCCATTTCATATGTGGTAAAACTTGATCTACTTTTTCTTTCTCAAATTCCCACCCATTAGTTGCATTCCCAATATCAATACCTATTTTCGATGCATGCTGGATAAAAGGAACATATGCTTTTGATAATGTGCTTTCGCCATCAGACACTAGAGAAACTGCTTTGATACCAACTTCAGCAAAGTCATCGAGTAAATTCAGAGCTTCTTTAGTTTTTATATTTGCTCTTTCCTGTGGTTCCTGAACCATAGCATAACAAAATGAGCACATAGCACCGCAAGCCCTAGTAAGAGCCATATCCACACTTATTGGTGCAATTTTTTCTCCATTTTCCCAAGCCTCAACTCTATCATAATGATAAGATACCTTGTGGGAGTCAAGTATCAGTGCTCCTTCTTTTGTTTGGATAGAATTATTTAAATTATCTATTTTTTGATTACTTTTATCCATTTAATTATTTTCAGGTTTAATTTTTATTCCTCTTAAATTTCTTAATTTACTTTTATCTCCTACAGGTTCTAACCATACAGTCAACGCATTATCGATATTTTCTTTCAATTTAGACTCTAATTCAAGAAGCATTATACCTCTCTTGCTAGATGTTATGGATTTTTGAATTTTAAAAACAATTTGACCATCATCTGGTGTTTCATAAACTTCAAAATCATCATAATCTTGATTTGTTTTTAAAACTTTTTCGATTAGCTTCTTTCTCTCTTCTTTATGTAAACTATTCCAGTGACTAGTAGTTTTGGGTGTTCTTTCAAATGCATAGTTTTTCATATTAGTAAATTATAATTTTTAAACTTATTTAAATGTAATTCTACCAATTATTTAACATTTTGTCTGTTTTTAAGCTAATAAAAGTTGGTCCAATTACTTTTGAACATTTTAAGGTTACTTTTTTTGTTTCCTCACTATTTTTTGGGAAAAAAGATTTAATATTCTTGAATAATTTCATTGTTTTTTTTGCGTCAAGCTCAGCATGACTTGGTCCTAAAGATGGGTAATCTGCAAATCCAACTAATTTTACATTAGCCTTTTGTTGATCGATATCTAACTTCACTTGTTCAAATGGCCGTTCAATTAAAAAAGGAGTTATGGTGTAAACCCAAGGTTTTAAACCTTGTAAAGCCATGCCTGATGCAAAACCTATCAGACTTTGTTCACATATTCCTAAATTTAAAAATCTAGTTGGGTGCTCCTTTCTAAAATCATCAAATATACCAAAACCAATGTCTCCAACTAGTAAAAAAACTTTTTTATCATTTTTTGCAATTTCAGATAAAATTTTACCAAACTTTCTTCTCATTTATTTTATACCTAAAGCCTTTTTTCCAATTTCAATCTCTTTATCACCTAACTTTTTTGCGTGCCAAACTGGATCATTTTCAAAACCTTTGATACCTTTTCCCTTGATAGTATTAACAATAAATACTGTTGGCTTATTTTTTTTTACTTTATTTAAAGATTTTTTTAGCGACAAAAAAGAATGTCCATTCTTAATTTCTTTGCAGTGCCAATTAAAAGATTTGAATTTTTTACTTAAACTCTCTAATGGCAATACGTCTTTAATTCTTGATAAAGCCTGGATCTTGTTATAATCGACTACCACAATTAAATTATCTAATTTGTGTTTAGATGCTATTAAAAATGATTCCCATGTTGTTCCTTCCTGGCATTCACCATCGCTTATAAGTACAAAAACTCTTCCCTTTTCTCTCTTTTTTTTTTTGGCAAAGGCCATCCCTGTTGCTATAGGCAAACCATGACCTAAGCTTCCTGTGGTGCAGTTTATTCCATTTTTTGTGTCTATTTCTAAATGAGTTGTCAATTTTGGATTATATCCTTTTTGTTTTAATAATAAACAATATGGAAATGATGCGTGCGATTTACTTAATATAAACTTATCTCTCTTATTCATTATAACATCAAACAAACTTATTAGTATTTCGATTATTGAAAAACTTCCCCCTAGATGGGCTTCGCCTTTTACAATAAAAGCATTGAATGTTTCTCTTCTTAAATCTAATGCTTTTTTTTTTAAGCTTTGAAATTTCATTTTAAATAATTTAAATTAACTTTATTGAATTCATTCTCTTTATATTGAAAAACATCTCATCGTCAAATGTATTGATTAAAAGTTTTTTTTCGAATGCCTTCTTTAAATCATGGACTGCATCTTTAATTGAATATTTTGTACTAAATCCTAAAACATGATTTATTTTTTCAGAGCTGACGTGGTACGATCTATTATCATTTGTTTCTGTATTTACTACTAGCACATCAGAACCAATAATTTCTTTTACATCGCTTGCTAATTCATTAACAGTTTGATTTTTAAAACCGACATTAAAAATTTCACCATTTATTTTATCTGAATTAGCGTTTAATATAGCAATATATGAGTCAACCATATCTTTTATGTGCACATTCGGTCTAAGTTGATTGCCTCCAAAGACTTTAATTTTTCTGTTATGAAATGCATGATTTGTTAATATATTAACAACCAAATCTAGCCTTTGTCTTTTTGCATAACCGCAAACCGTAGATGGTCTTATTGTGGTAGTTATGAAATTTTCTGACTTATAACTATTTAAAATCTTTTCACAATCTCCTTTAAATTTTGAATAATCAGTCAGTGGCTCTAACTTCATATCTTCTGTAACATTTTTTTCTTTTTTGACACCATAAACAGATGATGAAGATGCATATATGAACTTTTGTATATTGGATTTTAAAGATATTTTTACCAAAGGTTCAAATGCATCCAAATTTATAGATTTTCCAAGTGTCGGATTTAATTCGAAACTTGGATCATTAGATATACAAGCTAAGTGTATTACAAATTTATGTCCAGGTAAGATTTTTTTTAAAAGATCTGTATTCCTAATATCACCTTTTATTTTTGTTAATTTTTTATGGTTTTTTAGTACATCTTCTCCATAAATCATCAAATCAAGTACTGTTACCTCATAACCTAATTCAATTAATTTTGGGACTAGAGCAGATCCTACATAGCCAGCGCCTCCAGTAATAAATATTTTTTCCATAATTATTTTAACATAAATTCTATAGATCTATCTAAGTCTTCAAAATTAATACTTTTTTTATTACCCAATGTTTCTAAAGAGTGAGAGGCAACTATAGATCCAAGAAACAATATAAGTATTGGATCTACTTTCAACTTTAAACATAAAGACATCATTGATAACATAGCATCTCCAGATCCAACCTTATCAATAGTTTTTTGTGCAAAAGCAGGGCAAGAATAAGTTTTCAAGAAATTATCAACTAAAATGGCTCCATTTTTTCCCATAGTAACTATCAAATGGTTTATTTTTTTTTCTTTTTTATACTTTTTTGCCAAAAATTTTATATCTGAAACATTATCCCTAATTTCTTGTCTAAGTTCAGCTTCATTAATAATAATTGCATTAACGCCAGCATATTTTTTTACACTGTTGTATCCTTGTGTAGCTGAGTTTATTTGTGCATTAACGGTTACAAAATTTTTATTACTAATAATTTTTTTTGCAATATTTTTTGAAAGAAAATGATGTCCATAATCTGCTATAATAATTAGATCAGATTTTTTGCTTAAACTATCAATTTTTTTTAATATTTTATTCTCTATTAATAGGGAGCTCGCTAACGGCAAAGTGTATGATCCAAACAATTTATATCCCGACACTTCGTCTACAAATCTCTCTTTAACAATTGTATTTGTATAATTTTTTTCTTTTAAAAAGTGGCTTGTTATATTATTTGTAAAATTTTTTTTAATTAATTTTTTGTAGAATTTTTCATATCCCAAAGAGCATACTAAATCTATTTTATTTACAAATGAATTAAGATGTCTTGCTATAGCACCTGTCCCACCAACATAATACTCTTCTCGTTTTTTATTAAAAACTAAATGAGGCTCCTTTGAGGATTTACCAACTGCACTCCCAAAAGTGTATTTATCAATAATCAGCTCCCCTAGTACTAGTACTTTTAATTTTTTAAAACTCTCTAAAATATTAAATATATCTTTGTATGAATACTTATTTTTAATATTATTTATGAATTTTTTTTGGTCATTATTGAATATAAAATCTCCACTATTAATTAATTTTGAAGAACTAAAAGTAAAATCATCAGTATACTTAATTATTCCATTAAATTTTTTAACCAACTTATTTTCCAAAAAAATTTTTTTCGTTTTATCATCTTTGTTAGACTTATAGTCTGGACCCTTTGCATATATATTTGGTTTTACAATTTTAATTACATCTTCTGCAGAAATATTATTACTAATTATAACCTGGTCAACACACTCAATATTTTTTATAAATTCTAACCTTTGAGCATCATTAAAGATTGGTCTTCCAGGTCCTTTTTTAATAAATTTTGATGAAGTAATTGAGACAATTAAGTAATTTCCATATGATTTTGCTTTTTTAAAATGATATATATGACCTATATGCACAACGTCAAATACACCATGACAGAGCACAATTTTTTTACCTTGTTTTTTTAATAATTTGATTTTTCTTTCTAAAGTATTATTTTTTATCATTTTTCCTATTTTATATACTTAAACCATTCGACTGTTGCTTTTTTAATTTTTTTTGGTGTCCAGAGCGGAGCTTTTTTCCAATAATCTAATTCTTTTAATATTAAGTTTATACCTTTTACAATTGATATTTTTGCTGTCCATTTAAGTTCTTTTTTTGCCAATTTAATATTGGCATGAGTAATATTAGGTTCTCCGGGTCTTTTTGGTATTGTTATTTTTTCACATTTTAAGAGATTTGCAATTTTATTCACTGTAATAGGATTTCCAGTGCCTATATTAAAGACACTAAATTTACCTTTGTAATTCAGACATTTATAGAAAGCCTCTGCTATATCAGTAACATAAGTGAAATCTCTTTTTTGATTACCTGTTCCGACAACAGTCAATGGTTTTGACTCAATTTTTTGTTTTAAGAACACTCCAAACATGGCTCCATATGTGCCCGAGGTCCTAGATTTTGTACCATAAACGTTGAACAATCTTAAAGAAATACCTTTTACATTATAAATTTTTGAGTAATGTAATATTAGTTCTTCACCAATTCTTTTGGTCAAAGCATACGGATATCTTGGATCAATTCTTTCGTTTTCTACTGTAGGGTATTTTTTTGGAATTCCATAACATGACGAGGAGGCTGAATATATAATTCTTGGAATTTTTTTTAATATACACTCGTCTAAAATATTTTTTGTTCCCAAAACATTTGCTCTAAAATATTTGTCAGGATTTTGAATGCTTGGAACAATATCGGCTAAAGCAGCTAAATGAAAAACTGCGTCAACGTTTTTAAAATATTTTCCCCAATTTCCTTTGGTTGAAATATCTGCTCTGACAAATTTTATTTTATTTTTAAATTCACTTATATTTACTTTTCTTCCTGTGCTTAAATTATCTATAACAATTACTGTATGTTTTTTTTCTAATAATTTTTTTGTTAAATGAGATCCGATAAATCCTGCGCCACCTGTAACTATTATTTTCATAAAATTAATTATTTTGGAATGATCTGTTTAAATTTTTTAATTATTTTAATTATTTTAGTTGTATAGTAAGAGTTAGTCATTATAACCATCTTTATTTACCGTATATCTCAAATACCATTTATTACTTTTTTTTTTCCATAAGTGTGGTGATTTAAAAGAGTCTTGTAGCCTCATGAATTTGCCTCTTGAAATTCCTAAATATTTAAGAATTTCATCAATATACACGTTTGGGAATTCTCCATCATATTTTTTTATTAATTTTTTTCCCTCTAATAAATTTAAATGATCATTTCTTATTTCCTGAGAAACATCATACGTTGCTCTTCCTATTCCAAATTTTATAAAAGTTGTGTAATAATGAAGATCATCAATTTTATCATCAATACTATTATATTTACTATATGTTCCTGTCGTTCTAAATGGTCTTGGCCTAAAACCACAATTATCAACTGAATAATAATAAGTTTCTTGTGGTACCCAGTTTAAATAATAACCTAAGTAGTGAACTTGAATCGGAAACTTTTCCAATTCAACGTCACTAGCTGGCAAGAAATCCTCAAGATATTTTTTGTTGAATTTTTTGAGTAATTCTTTGAATTTAACACCACCTAAGTAAACTTTATCTATATTTTTATATGTATAATAAGATTTATCTCTCAGCGATTTAAAATTATCTGCAAGTGGATTTCCATGCTCCGCTTCATTTTCTCCAAAAAATACCAAAGGTATTTTGTATTTAAGGGCCATTTTGGCTGCAAAGTTTTTTTGACCAAGTATAAATGTTTGAAATGGGTGAAATAAATTTTCTATAGATTTTTTTGTAAGATATTTCATTGTGTTTTCATCTCTTTTTGCAGAAATATTCTCAAATTTTCCATAACTTAACCAATTTTTAAAATTTTTATATCCATAATCAGTATATAAAATTGGAGGCCATGTTACCGTAAGTGGGTTCATACCATATTTATACTTTAACATATGTGATGCGTAGCAACTATCTTTTCCACCACTTCCTGGAACAATACAATCAAATTCTCCATATTTCCCCCTATGTTTATCTAACAATTGAATTAATTGTTTATTTCTTTTTTTAAAGTCGATTTTTTTTTTAACTCGTGAGTACCTCCAAGAATCAGAAATACCATTTTTAAAACCTATTGTTTTTTTTTTTGAACTTTTATTTGTTAGAAATTCAATAGATGAATTTGGCCTCTGATTTGAAATTAAACTTTTCTTACAAAAGATTACCCTTTCAGGAAGTCCATAATATGCTTTAAGTCTCATATTAAACTTTTCATATTTTTTAAAATTTTAAGGCCTGATCTTCCACTTTTTTCTGGATGGAATTGAGTAGCGAAAATATTTTTATGGTAAATTGATGAACAGTAATCAAAGCCTTGATAATTTGTATAAGTCAAAATAGTTTTTTCATTTTTTGGATTACAAAAAAAAGAATGTACAAAATAATAATATTCTTTATTACTTAAAAAATAATTTTTTTTAACAATTTTTAATCTCTCCCAACCTATATGTGGAACTTTAAAATTTTTTTTTGGAAAATTTTTTACATTTCCTCCAATCAGGCCTAAACCCTTAGTGAAACCAAATTCATTACTTTTTTCAAATAAAAGTTGCATACCTAAACAAATTCCAAACAATAATTTTTTTGTTTCAAGAAATTCTTTTATTTTTTGATCAATATTGTTTTTTTTTATTACTTTCATTGCTGAATTAAATGAACCTATTCCAGGAAAAATTAATATATCACAATTATATTTAGATTGTTTTAATGTATAGATTTTAACTTTATAGCCTAAACTTTTAACAGCATGATAAATACTAAATAGATTATGGAACTCAAGGTTAATTATACCAACAGAGATTTTTTTATTATTAGATCCTAACATTAAATCCCTTTTTATAAAGAGTGGTTTTAATTTCTTTGATCAAATTTGTTTTTTTTTTCTTTAATTTTAGGTTATCTAAAAAATTTGTATTGCCAATTTTAGTCTTAAATTTTTTAAATCTCATCATAGAGTTATAATGAAAGTAACTAGCAATTATTACCCCTGAAACATTGGTTTTTTGTGCTAATTCTACTACATGTTTTAAATTTCCACATCCACCATGAGCTAAAACAGGAACTTTAATATTTTTTGAAAATTTATTTATATTGTCTATATCAAAGCCATTTTGCAAGCCCTCGTAGTTAACAGCAGTTATATTAATTTCTCCCGCACCAAGAGACTCCACTTTTTTTGCCCATTTGGATGGGTCTATAAATACAATGTCTCTTCCATTTGATTTAGTGATAAATGTTTTTTTTTTAAAATTTATAAACTCAATGTTTATTGAAATTGTAGATGAGCCAAATAATCTTGCAGCGTCATAAATAATTTTACTGTCACTAACAGCAGAAGAGTTAAACACTACTTTATCTGCTCCAGAATTAAGCATTTTTTCTATATCATTAAGTGATTTTATTCCACCACCAACTGTTAGTGGAACAAATATACTTTTTGCTGTTCTTGTAACAAATTTAGACAAATTATTTGTACCATATAGTGTTGCAACATTATCTAAATAGCAAATTTCATCCGCTCCTTGTTCGTAATATAATTTTGCAAAATTTATTGGATCACCTAAGACTCTTAATCCCTCTAAATTGATACCTTTTATTAAATTACCATTTTTAATGTCTAATCTAGGAATGACTCTAAAAAAAGATTTTTTCATAATTATTGTTTTTTATTTGAAATTAGAAAGAAATCTTACAATTGATTCCTGATCACTATATTTGTCAATTTTTGGCATTACTATTTCCTCTGATATCTCATTCATTTTTAAATTTCCATCTTTCTTCCAATAATTTAAAAGATTATATAATTCATTCTGAGTTTGGCTGTATATAAGTTTTGACATTGTAAAAACATGATTGTTGTTTTCGTAAATTTTATCTGGATCAAAAATTAGACTACTCTTTTTTGCACATAAGGCATCATATGCCAATGACGACATGGGTGTAAATATACAAACGTCAGATGCAGATATTAACTCATGCGATTGTAAATCTAAATCCAATAACTTTTTATCATCAAAAAAAATTATGTTTTTATTATTTAATAAAATTTCAAAAATATTTGAATATTCTTTACCCAAAGTTAAATAAATTTTTTCAAAAGTTGATTTTGATTTGAATACATAATTTAATGTATTATCTTTATTCACAATATATGTTGCAGATTTAAGATATTCAACATAACCTTCGGTTGACTGGATGCCTCTTTTGCCAATGGTACCATCAAAAAATGTTACAAGTTTTTTATTATTCTTAAAATTTAATTTTTTTAAAATTTTAGATTTATTTGATGCTAATATGAATGGTGTTGTTAAATTTCCTGTTTCAATAAAATTTTTAAAGTCATTTTCCCATTCTAGAAATTGCTTATAGGAAATTTTATTTCCAAAAAAATTATCAAACCTTGCGAATGAATATTGTATAAATTCAGTTTTTGTTGGATATATTTTCTTTTTTAGTAAATTTCCAGAAGTACTAAAATAAACAAAATTTGTTGAATTTGAATACTTTGATTGAAGATAATTTGATATATTTTCACCAAATATCATTGATGTAACAAAATATTTTATTGAGAATAATTCAAAAAATATCAACCAAGTCATATATTGGCTTAATATATTTGCACAATTAATATTAAGTATGCCCAAAATTCTTGGATTTTTAAAAAAGAAAAATCTCATATCTGAAATTTTATAATATATTTTATTTAAATAATTTTTCTTTGTAATAAAACTTGAAATATTATTTAGATCTATCAAATGATAGTTACTTTTTTTTAAATCACTTACCCATCTTCTATAATTTTTACTGTCAAAAATGTTTATTCTCGAGTTTGAGAGAAATAAAACATCATCGTTGTCATAATCTTGATTTTTTAAATAAAAATCTGGTGAACCACACCAATTGTCAAATTTCTGATCAAAAAATATATTATGACCAATTTTAAAATGATTTTTGGTAATTACATTTTTTTTTTTACATAAAAAAAACTTTAGTTCAGGAATTATAAGTATATAAAAAATGTTAAAAATGTTTCTGTAAAAATATCTTATATAGAGTTTGATCAAATTAAAAACAGTTAGTCTATAAGGACACTTTACTTTTCTTTTTAAGTTATTAAAAATTTTAATATCTATATCTTCAAATTCTAGATAAATTTTTTTATCTTTTAAATTATATTTTTCTACAATTTTATCTGCAAGATAAATAGCTTTTAAATATTTTGAAATTTCTATTGAAAGATATTTTTTTAAATCCCAATATAAAAAATTATAACTTTTACTTTCAGAAAAATAATTGGGTATTTCATTTAAATATTCTGATATATATTCATCTGCAAACTTAGAAGCTATATTTTCAGACTCAAATTCCTCTTGAAGGTTTATAAAATTGCCACTGATATTTTCAATTTTTTTATTATTTTTATTTTTATGTGGTCTGTTAATGTTTGCTTCATCAACTATTTCATTGTGTAAGTATATTTTAGAGAAAAAAAAATGTTGCAGTAAATTTGTTTTTTTATCTTTTAATATTAATATTTTTTCCATTTTTTAATAAAATTTACTTAGTACCTTTTTCCAATTTGATGAAAAACCATAGGATTTATCATCAACAAATAAATCATAGGTTGGCTTACACATTATAAGTTTGTGGTACTTAACATTCCATAATTTTAAATACTTTTTTGTTTCTGATGTTTTTTTTTTTACTATGCTTTTATTTCCTTTATATCTTCCCATATATCTTGCGGTAAAGATTTTTATATAATAACCTTTTTCATATAATTTATTTATTATTCTTATTGCAACTTTATCTGGTTTTGAATTTTTGTAATTGTTACTTGCAGTTTTGCAAATTACATTATCTATGTCAAAGCAGATGATCTGAGAATTAGTTTTCACAAATTTTCTAGTAGTATCTTTTTTGAATTATAATTAATCAAAAGAATAACAAAAATTAATCAAATATTAATGTGTTTTCTCAACTTTTTTGCGACTTCAACTTCTATATCTAATAATTTTTTTTCATTTTCTCCATTTATTGCGCTCTCAACTATTTTTATAGATTGAACAAGTTTAGCGAAACCTGGCATATGTAATGATGCAGCCTGATCACTACCATACATAGTTCTGTCTAGGGTTACGTGTCTTTCTACAGATGAGGCTCCTAAAGCTACTGCTGCAAGAGATACCACTAAACCACTTTTTTCGTGACCACTATATCCTACCTTGCAATTATATCTTTTTTTCAAGTCTTTAATTAAATTTAAACTAGCATGCTTAGCTTCGAAAGGGTATTGAGATACGCAATGCATTAACTCAAAATCACATTTTTCAGACTTAAAAATCTCTACTGCTTTATCTATTTCCTTAAATGAACACATTCCGGTGCTTATAAAAGTATATTTCTTTTCCTTAGCCACTTCTAACAAAAAACTTTCATCTATAATCATAGCTGAAGCTATTTTGTTGTACTTACAATTAAAATTTTTCAAAAAACTTAAACTTTTAAGATCCCACGCAGAGGAGAACCATTCAATTTTTCTCTCTTTACAATAACTGTCTATTTCCTGGTAATTTTCAAGATTTAGCTCAAGCCCTTTTTTTTGATCATAAAAAGTTTTTCCAAAAGGACTCTCTCTATACTTTGATAACTCTTCTTTTGAGTAAACACTTTCAATATCTCTTTTTTGAAATTTCACAGCGTCAGCACCTGCTATACATGATTGGTCAATCATCTTTTTTACTAATTGCATATCTCCATTGTGGTTAATTCCAATTTCTGCAATTATAAATGTTGATGTCATTATTATTTAATATAGGCTATTGTATTTAATAGATTAAACCTAAAAATCAACAAAAATGATACATTCTATTATTTTAGCCAGAGGAGGCTCTAAAGGAATTAAAGGGAAAAATCTTAAGCATGTTGGAGGCAAGCCTCTTTTATTTTGGTCAATTAATGCATCTTTAAAATCAAAAAAAATATTCAAAACTTGGGTTAGTAGTGACTCAAAAAAAATATTGGATTATTCATTAGATTGTGGAGCTAATATTATTAAAAGACCAAAAAAAATTTCTACTGATATAGCCTCATCTGAAACGGCTTGGGTACATGCAATAAAATTTATCGAAAAAAATTTTCAAATTGAAACTGTCGTTGGTATACAACCCACCTCCCCAATTAAAAGTGGTAAAGATTTTGACGATGCAATAAAGGATTTTTCAAAAAAAAAATATGACTCACTTTTTTCTTCTTGTTTAATAAAAGATTATTGTGTCTGGGAAAAAAATAAAAGTTTCAAGGCACTCTATGATTATAAAAAGCGTAAAAGAAGGCAAGAATTTAAAGAAAAATATCTCGAAAATGGATCTTTTTATATTTTTAATAAAAAGAAATTTTTAATGAAGAATAACAGACTCTTTGGAAATATAGGTACTTTTAAGCAAAATAAACTAAAATCTTTTCAAATAGATGATTTTGAAGATTTGTTTATCGTTGATACTCTACTAATGTCAAATAAAAATAAAAAATTTTTAAGATGAATGAATATTTTAATAAGTTTATACAACAGAATAAATTAGATCTTTTTAGGGTTGATCCCTATAAATTAAGAGGCCAAAATTTTTTTAAGGAAATATTTAATTACAGAAAAGAAATTTACAACAAGCAAAAAAAAAGAATTAAAAAAGACTCTCAATTCGAATGCAATGTTTGTAAAAATAAAAAGGGAGAAATTTTTCTAACATGGAAAAAAACTTATAAACTAATAAAATGTAAGAGATGTGGTGCAGTCAACTCTAACATTAGTCACATAGATGAGAGTGAGTTTATAGACTCAGTTTATAATGATAAAAATTACACAAGAAAAGTTTTTAAAGCAATTTATAAAAATTATAACTACAGAAAAAATACATTTGGAAAAGAAAGGTATGAATATACAATAAAAAGACTCAAATTAAAAAGTAATTCAAAAGTTTTAGATCTTGGTTGTGGGTTTGGATATTTTTTAAATTATCTAAAAACAAAAAAAATTAATTATAAGGGAATTGAACCTTCAAAAAATACAGCAGAATTTTGTAAATCTAAGCTTGGGCTAAATGTCATATCAGGAAACCTTGTAGATGAAAAAGATTATAATTATGATCTAATAACTTTATTTGATGTAATTGAGCATCTTAAGGACCCTTGTGGCTATTTCAAAATAATTAATAAAAAATTAAAAAAAAATGGGTATTGTGTAGCTTATACGCCAAATATCCATTCTCTATCATATGCGTTGATGGGTTCAGATCAAAATACAATGTTACCTTTTGAGCATTTGTCATTTTTTAATGATAAATCATTTAAATTTTTAGCTCAAAAAACCAACTTCAAAGTTTATAGTATCGAAACATATGGATTTGATATAATGGATTTTATGCTTTTTAAGGAATATAATAGTAAAGTTAAATACTCCAAAAAATTTTTAACATTTACAAGGCTTGTTCAATCCATAATAGATAAAAATAATTTAAGCAATCATTTTAGAGTAACTTTTAAGAAAATTAAATAATTGTTCTTCCTCCGTCAACCAATACATTTTGACCAGTAATATACGATGACTCTGAACTTGCCAAAAAATTTAGCAAACCCAAAAGTTCGTTTGCTTCACCAAGTCTCTTCATTGGAATTATACCCTCTAACTCTTTCAAAAGTTTTTTATTCTGATTATTTTTTACTGGTCCAGGAGAAATCATATTTACTCTGACATTATATTCAGCATATAAAGATGAAAAATATTTTGTCAGCCCTAACATTCCATGTTTAATTACTGAGTAAGTAACCGGCTTAATATAATTCTTATAAGATGATTTATAAATTTTTTGATTTGGAGCTATTACTGAAAGATCTGAACCAATATTAATTATTGATCCATTTTTTTTTTCTATCATTTTCTCTCCAAAAAATTTTATCATTAAATAAGCTCCCTTTAGACCAACTTCTAATTCTTTATCCCACATTTGACTTGTTGGGTACTTTGAATTTAAAAATTTTTTTTTAGATGGGACTGCATCTATCGCAGCATTATTTATCAACACGTTAATAAAAAATGAATTATTTATAGACTTAAAAAGCTTTTTTACTTCATTCTCTTTAGAGATATCACATCTAAAAGTTTTTAAATCGTCTAGATTAAATGATTTAATTTTTTTGAGGTTTTTAGCGTTATTATCAACACATATAACTTTATAATTTTTACTAAGGAAATATTCACAGTATCTTTGACCTAAAAAACCTGCTCCACCAGTAATTAAACAAACTTTTTTTGTCATAAACTTTCACCCCCATCTATAGTAAACTTAGACCCAGTAATATTATCTCCTGAGGCTCCAAATAAATAATCACAAATTTCAGATATCTGATTTGGTTTACAAAAAGTTTTTAAAGGTACATTTTCTGATATGTATTTTATTATTTTTTTTCTATCCTTCCTTAATTTCATTCCCCAATTATTATTTCTCATTAATATATTTCCAGGCAACAGAACGTTTATTTTAATTTTGTATTTAGCCAATTCTTTTGCTTTAATTTGTGAGTAATAATTTAAAGCATTTTTTGCTACCGAATATGTAATTGGTGCTTGTGTTATTTTGTCTGATGCTATTGATGATATTACTACTATCTTAGTGGGTTTCTTTTCAAATTTATCTAAGTAGCATTCTAATAAATTAGTGAAACAGTAAAAATTATTATTAAATGCAAAATTCCAATCTGATATATTCTCATTATATTTATAGGTTCTTTTGCTTGCGCCTGCACAGGAAATAATAAAATCAATTTTTTTAAACTTTTTTTTTATTTTTGAAAAAAAAAGTTTTGTTTTTTTTAAATTACTCAAATCACAAAAATAATTATTTGTATTTTTAATTTTATTTGGTTTTTTTGAAACACTTATTACAGTAAATTTTTTTTTTTGATAATATTCCTTCAAATACTTTCCTAAGTTCTTTGAAGTTCCAGTGATCAAAATTGTTTTATTTGCACTCATTCAAAATGAAATTTCTATTTAAATTTATTTCTTCAACATGCTTATTATTCTTAGCTCTTGCTGTTTGCAGTATAAAATTACCTTTATAATTGTTTCTTATCAATTTAAAAAATTTTTTATAGTCCCAGTTGCCTTCACCAAGTCGAATACTATTACCTTTTAAAACTCTATCTTTAATATGTATATTTTTTATAAATTTCACATACTTTATTTCTTGATTAAAATCGAACCCTAACCCTGCACTATTACCTGTATCGTAATTAATACCAATTTTTTGAGATTTAAATTTTCTTAAAAATCTAATAATTTTTTTTGGAGGATAATCAATTTCGAATAGTATTTTTGAATCTTTATTTAATAACTTTAATAGTTTTTTAATTTCGTATGTCAGAATTTCTTCCTCAGTTCGATTTTTCAAACTGCTGTTATCAACCAAAGGAAAGATAAAGTATTTAATCCCAATTTTGTTTCCATTTGTTATAATTTTTTTTAAATTTAAAATAATCTTAGATTTATTTTTTAATTTTATTTTTTTATAAAATGGCTCTTGCATAAAATAATCAAGAGTAATTGAAGGTATTTTAATTCTATATTTATTAATAGCCTTTAAAAGCCTTTTGAGATTACCGTTGTATAAAGGATTTTTAATAATATTTTCTGCATTTATAGTCCATTCCATAATATTAAAACCATTCTTATGGGCAATTTTTAATTCTTTAATCCAGTTCTTCTCTGGAAAATATTGTATAGAATTTTTTTTTTCAGATTCGACTAATCTGCCTTGCATAAAGCCTATTTTACTTTTCATAAGCCTTTCGATAACCAACCACCATCTATAACTAAATCCTGTCCTGTAATATAATTAGATTTATCTGATATCAAAAAATCAATTGCACCATATAGATCACTTGGTCTTCCCCATCTTTTAATTATCATTCTATTTAGTCTTTCTTTTCTTTTTTTTTTATCTCTAAAACTGCTTTTTGACATACCTTCGTCAATGTATCCCGGTGAAACAGAATTAACTTTTACATTATACTTGCCATAGTCAAGGGCTAATGCTTTAGTAAGAGATAATACCCCCCCTTTGGAACTAACGTATCCAGGGTTATTTGGAAAGGCCTGGTATGCATTTATGCTGGAAATGTTGATAATTGACGGATTCTTACTTTTCTTAAGAAGATTAATTGCTTCGTAACTGCAATAATAATAACTATTTAAATTAGTTTTTATAATTTTATCAAATGTTAATATAGGATTGTTTGAAAATCTTGTTAGGCCAGCATTATTAATTAAAACATCAATTTTTTTTATTTTTTTAAAAATTTGTTTTACGTTATTATAGTTACTGATATCACAGGTTAAATTCGTAACTTTTGGATTTGTATTCTTTCTTCTGGATATATTTATGACTTTATAGTTATCTATCGTGCTCAAGTGATTAGATATTTTCTCACCTATTCCTCTAGAAGCTCCTGTTATTACTATATTTTGTTGCATCAAGTATTTAAAGATTAATATAATGAAATTAACAAAATTGTTAGTTTAAATATCTAATAAAAATTTTTTTCAGTGCATAAATCAAGCCAATTGAGCTATTAGTACTGGTCAGCTGCACACATTACTGCGCTTCCACATCCAGCCTATCAACGT